>Ga0315338_1000180_pt1 | contig 243593 bp, 210 predicted proteins | sample ASW8metaG_FD_204518 | JGI IMG/M metagenome (GOLD analysis project Ga0315338, IMG submission 204518) | Ammonia-oxidizing marine archaeal communities from Monterey Bay, California, United States - ASW #8 | ecosystem: Environmental > Aquatic > Marine > Coastal | place: USA: California | collected...
TGTCACGGTCGGCGTCGGTGTCACGGTCGGTGTCGGTGTCACGGTCGGCGTCGGTGTCACGGTCGGTGTCGGCGTCACGGTCGGTGTCGGCGTCACGGTCGGTGTCGGCGTCACGGTCGGTGTCGGTGTCACGGTCGGCGTCGGCGTCACGGTAGGTGTCGGCGTAGGCGTGGGCGTCACGGTGGGCGTCGGCGTGGGCGTCGGTGTCACGACGAGATTGCAGATCGGAACGTCGGCATCGATCGGGAACTGGGTACTGCCGTCCGGCGTCACGTCCCGGAAGCTGGTGCCATCGAAATAGCGGGCAACGGCCCGGACACTCCCCGGCATGGTGCAGAGCTGGTCCGTCACGTCCGCGAACGAGACGGTGTACGGAATCTGGTCGGAGCGCAGGAAGTCGACACCGACGGGATTGCAGCCGACAGCGCCGGGGCAAACGAGCGGAATGCCGCCGAGCGGCGTCACGTCACAGCACTGATTGCCAAAGACCGGCGGCCCCACGGCAGGATGCAGGGCGGGACACGGCCCGGCTCCCGGCAGGTCGATACAGACGCTGCCACCCTGGTATCCGCAGGCATCCGGTACGCTCGTGAAACCGAGGGTGGCCCGGTAGTAGATGGTCTCGCCGGCGATCTTCGGGCCGACAACCGGAGTGTCGCCGATCTGATCGCCACCTGCGAGGTCGCGGAGCTCGGTCAACGTCAACCCGACCGAGACTTCGGTACAGGTCATGGGATTGTTGCTGTCGATGGCGGCAGCAAGCCCGGGAATGGCGATCAATCCAACCGCAAGCGAGAGAGTCAGGAAAGATCTAGTCAGAACAAGAAGAGCTCGGCCGCACATATCGTCCACCTCCCAGCCACCGCCACAACCGCGTTGAGGCGGCTCCGAAAACCATCATCAAGCCGGCCTCACACCGGCATCCCCCAAGCACCAGTCCAACTTGCTACCACCTTCGTGCGGCACCGTTCGCGTCACTTGCGGACGGTGTTCTGACCCATTCACACGAACCAATGTAGGAATGGTGTAGCGAATTTCATATAGCGATCGACTTAGAGGTGGTCAAGCAAATTCACACATGATTTCCAGTGGATACTTCCGAGACTGCTTCATCTAGGAGCATCGGCGTACCCACGACACGGCGGTCTACATAGCGTTCACTATGTTCCCGCGGCCGCCCCCGCGCCGTAGATGACGCGGAGGCGGCCCGTGTTCAGCCGGCGATCGGTTCGAGCACGACGACCGGAATCTGCCGGGTGGTTCGTTCGGCGTACGTCGCGTACCCAGCCTCGGCGGCGACGGCTTCTTGCCAGAGCGCCGCGCGCTCGTTGCCTTCGGCCTCGCGCGCGACGACCCGGGTCACCGTCCCACGACGCTCGATCGTCGCATGGGGATCGGCTTGCAGATTGAGCCACCACGCCGGATGTTTCGGCTCACCGGCAAAGGACGCGATGACCACGCACGCATCACCCTTCGGGAGGTACATCAACGCGCGTGTCCGTGGCTCGCCGCTCTTGCGCCCCTTGGTCGTCAGGAGCAGCACGGGCATTCCCATCATCGAGCCGAGCAGGCGACCACCGCTCGTTCGGTAGACCCACGGGTGGATCTTCCACATGAATTCCATGAACTTCGTCCGTCGTACTGCCGGCATGAGGCACCCCCTATTCGCTCTCCGTCGCATAGCGCGCGCCCGGAGGCGTGCCAACCACCGCCGATGGACTGCGCCCGACGCATCCCGCTGAATTCTCTCGTGTTTGCCCGCCCCCGGGAGGTGTGCGACCTTCGGCCTCCGGGGGAGGACGAATATGCGCTTGGCAAACGGCAAGGTAGTGCTCGCGCTGTGGATCAGCACCATCGCGTTGAGTCTCGTCGGGGTCGGCCGGTTCCTCGACCAGACAATCACGGGCCTCCTCTTCGCCAAGGGCTCTGTAGGATTGGCCGTGCTCGCCGTACTTGCCCTGGCCGTATCGCTCATCGCGACCGTGGCCTGGGCGCGGCGCCTCGGGAGCGTCTCGGTCGACGGCTCACGATCGATCACCGGGCGCCGGCGCTTCCTTCTCGGCGCCGCGACCACCACGGGCGGCCTCATTGCCACCGCCGCCGCTGCGCTGGTGCAACCGCGCGGCTGGCTGAACGTCGTGAGCCCTGCGATCACCCCTGAGACCCCGACCTCTGCTCCCGAGCCACGCACCGCCTGGGAGGGCGCACGCGTCCAGTCCTATCGACGGCTCGGCCGCACCAATTTCGAAGTGTCCGACATCTCGCTCGGCTCCGGCCGGATCAAGGGTGAACTCGGCGAAGAAATCGCCCGTGAGGCCATCGCACGCGGGATCAACTACTTCGATACCGCACCCGACTACTCGGGCGCCGGCTCCGAGCTCGCACTCGGACGCGCCATGAAAGGGCATCGGGACAAGATGTTCCTGGCGACCAAGTTCTGCACACCGAGCGGCCATCTCCAGCCGGGCAGTTCGGTCCAGGAGTACATCGATGTCGTCGAGGGCAGCCTAGAGCGCCTCCAGACCGACTACGTCGATCTGGTGCACGTCCACGCCTGCGACACCGTCGAGCGCCTCCTCGACCCGAACCTGCACGAGGCATTCGCGCGTTTGAAGGAACAGGGCAAGGCACGCTTCCTTGGATTCTCGAGCCATACCCCGAACCTCGAGACCGTCACCGAAGCCGCCATCGCCGACGGGCGATTCGACGTCATGATGCTCGCCTACCACCACGGCGCCTGGCCGAAGCTCGCGGCCCTGATCGATCGCGCCGCCGAAAAGGACATCGGCGTGGTCGCAATGAAGACCCTCAAGGGCGCCAAGCATCGCGGGCTGCTGGAGTTCCGCTCGGAAGCCGACTCCTACACCCAGGCGGCATTCAAGTGGGTGCTCGGCAATCCCGCCGTCGGATGTCTGGTGATCTCATTCTTCGAGCCGCAACATGTCGATGAGTACCTGTACGCCTCCGGCAAGCGGCTCTCCGATCAGGACCTCGCCGTCCTGGGCCACTACGACGAGTTGATTGCCGGGAAACACTGCTTCGCGCATTGCGGCGAGTGCCTCGACGCTTGTCCTGAACAACTGGCGATCAACGATGTGCTCCGGTACCGCATGTACTTCGAGGACTACGGCGACCAGAAGGAAGCGATGCGCCTGTACGCCGGGCTCGACAAGCACGCCGACGTCTGCACCGGCTGCCCCGCGCCCTGCGCCGACACCTGCCCCCACGACGTCCCCATCCGCGAGCGCATGATGGGCGCCCACCAGATGCTGAGCTAGGAGCCTGGGAGCCCTCGCTCAGCCTTCCTTCGGCGTGAGGGAGTCGAGGCGTTCGACGGCGTCCAGGTACTCCTGGACCATCTCATAGATGACGTCGCGCGATGGACGTACCGCGTTCATCTGTCCGACGATCTGGCCGACGGGATTGAACGCGACCGCCTGCGCCTTGCTCGCGTACTGGTGCACACGCGAGACGGCATCGGCCGTTACCATGAACTGAAGCGGCATCCCGAGTGGCTTCGGGGTTTCTGGATCCTCCCAGGCCTCGGTCCACTCGTTCTTCAACATGCGGCACGGCTTCCCGGTGTACGATCGCGAACGCACGGTGTCGCGACTGGTCGCCTTCAGGAACGACTCTTTCTGCTCGGGTGGAGCCTCCGCCTCGGCAACCGTGAGCCAGAGCGAACCGGTCCAGACGCCTTGCGCCCCCACCGCGAGCGCTGCCGCCATCTGCCGCCCGGTACCAATACCGCCCGCGGCCAGCACCGGAATGGGCGCCACCGCGTCGATCACCTCGGGCCAGAGCACCATGCTGCCGATCTCACCCGTATGCCCACCGCCCTCGGTGCCCTGCGCGATCACGAAATCGACGCCGGCCTCCTTGTGGCCGAGTGCGTGCTTGATGCTGCCACACAGCGCTCCGACGAGCCGCCCTGTATCCTGGATCTCTTTGATGACATCCGCCGGCGGCGTGCCGAGCGCATTGGCGATGACCTTCACCTTGTCGTGCTTGAGCGCTTCCTTCACCTGCAATCCGGCAGTCGCCTCGGTCCAGCCGAGCAACTCCCGTGGCTTCTCGTCGGCCGGGAGCTCCGGCACGCCATGTTCGGCCAGGACCTTCTTGGCGAAGTCGCGATGCCCCTGCGGAATGGAGGCCTTCAGCATCGCCTCCAGCTTCTCGACATCCATCTCGCCCTGGCCCTCGTACTTCCCGGGGATGACGATATCGACACCGTACGGCTTGTCGCCGATGTGCTCGTCGATCCATTCGAGCTCGACCGCAAGCTGCTCGGCCGAGAATCCAACCGCACCCAGCACGCCGAACCCTCCCGCCTTGCTCACCGCGACAACGACATCTCGGCAGTGTGTGAAAGCAAAGATCGGGAACTCGATTCCGAGTCGCTTACAGAGTTCGGTACGCATTGATGGAGTCCTTTCGTGCTGCGGAGGGGTTCGCCAAACGATCGTTTGGCGTCTGATTGTGCTGGGCGAGAGACCAACCGTCAAGTCACCGCCCGAACGTGGTGCGGAAACGCTACCGCGCAGGCGCTATCCGCACGATCGCCGCCTGCACGCCGAGATGGCGCACCTGCTCGTCGGTGAGCCCACGCCGCCGGTCGTACCGGATGCCGAACTGCCGGCCGAGGAATGGCAGGCGCTGAAACGTCCGCCCGGCCCAGCCACGGAACTCCTCGCTTGCAGGATTCACGAGCAACGCCAGGCCTTCGACCTCCTGCCCACGAAGCAGCATTCTGATCGGTCGCTCTTCGCGGAAATTGCGCCACCATTGTTTTGTGGGCGCATCCGAGACCAGCACGATGACCAGTTCGCCGTCGCGCTGATACCCGACGGGAATGGAGTACTCCCGCCCCGTCCGCCGCCCGGTGATGGTCAGCAGGACGAGCCCCGGACTCACCACCCAATGGAGTGGTGATCGCAGCAGCCACATGAACACCGGGTTTACGGGAGTCCAATCCACCGCTGCGGCACTCAGGATTCGGCGCGAAGCCCCTTCCCGGTAATGAGGGGGAGATCGAGCGAGGTCAGCATCCCGGGCGGCGCCGCCACAACGGCTGGAATCGCGTTCACGATGCGGGTGGCGGTCAGGAGCACGCCCCCCACCGCGTGATCACCATGCTCGTCCTGAAACTCGAACTCGCATTGCATCGCCGGCACGCCCTTGATCAGGACGCGATAGCTACCGTTCCCGGTCGGCCAGTCGGGAGCAAGGTCGTCGTCGAGCCGCGTGACGTGCTCCACGACGATTGCCGGTTTCCCTCCGACGACGCCCCGCACCTCGAAACGCAACGCCGCCATCGTCCCCGGCTCGACGACATGGTCGCCGATCCGGATCTCTTTGGTGGCAGGCAGGCGCTCGAAGTCCTGACTGATCTCGTCGAGCTCGACGCCGAGTCCGTCCGCCAACAACCGGATCGTACCGCCCCATCCCATCGAGAGCATCCCGGGTGCCAGGAGGAGTGGCACGTGATCCATCGCCTTCCCGAAGCCCATGGTCTCGAAGAGCACCTCGGGCTGGTCGTAGGTCGCGTAGTTGATCACCTCGAGGATGCGAATCTCGTCCCAACGCTCGCAGAGACCCGACAGCGTGAGCGGCAGGACATCATTGGCGAAACCAGGATCGATACCCGACGTGAAGAACGACGCTCCACCCTTTTCGCAGGCCGCGGTGATCTGGGCCTTGATCTCCGGACCCAGCGTCAGGGGATGCACGAGTGGAACGATCGAGCTCGAGACGACGTTCTTCCCCGCCTCGAGGATGCGACACACGTCCTCCACCGCATCGAAGGGCCGCACGTCAGCCGTCGCCGTGTAGCACACACACTCGGCCGACGAGGCCAGGATCGCGTCGACGTCGTTCGTCGCTTTGATACCGGTCGCAGGCAGGCCGCACAGCTCCCCGGCGTCCTTCCCCACCTTCGAAGCGCCATGCGCCACGACCCCGGCGAGCCGCAGCTCGGGGTGATTGACGATGCAGCGGAGCGCGAATGCACCCACATTCCCGGTACTCCATTGAATGACGTCATAGGCCATGCGTGTCTCCCCCTCTCGGTCCGTGCAGTCGTAGCAGAGTCATCCGCGAAGCCAAGGTGACCGCCAGCGGACGGCGACTATGACCCGATCGGCTTGTCCAGGTCGTGCGACGGCACCTGCGAGAAGTCTGCGGGCCGCTTCTCCAGGAACGCCGTGACGGCCTCGATATTTTCGGGGGAACCGACGCGGCGCGCAAACCCCTGGTTCTCGCGCTCGCGCGCCAGGCGTACCTGGTCTGCCCGCGTCTCGAGCACGAGCCGTTTCGTGTAGCGCAGCGATCCGAGCGGCTTGGCCGCCAGCGCCTGCGCCCGCGCCATCGTCGCGTCGAGCAGCTGCTCGGGCTCGCAGAGCGTCGTCGCCAACCCGAGTTCGACCGCACGCGCCGCATCGATGAAGTCCGACTCGAACAGCAGGTCCATGGCCTGACGGTGGCCGATGATGACCGGCAGAAGATAGCTGCTCGCCGCCTCGGGCACGACCCCGAGCGTAACGAACGGTGCGCGCAGGCGCGCGCCACGCGCGATGAAGGCGTAGTCGCAATGGAGCAACAGCGTCAGCCCGATCCCGACCCCGACGCCGTTCACCGCCGCCAGCAACGGCTTGTCGAACGCACACAGCACGTCCATGAATCGATCGAATGCGGAGCCGAACTCCCGCTCATCGACCCCGGGAGGACGCTGTCCCCCCATCTCGACGAGATCCTGGCCGGCGGTGAACGCGCCCCCGGCGCCGGTGACGACGACGACCCGCACCGCATCATCTCCGTGCGCGTCGGCGAGCGCGTCGCGCGCGTCGCTCCACATCCTGTAATTGAAGGCGTTCTTCTGCTGCGGACGATTCAGGGTCAGGACGAGGACGCCGTCGTGGCGCTCCTCGATGATGGTCTCACGTGCCATGGATCGTTCCTTTCCGGGCCGGGCCCCGCACGGCGGCCACGAGCCGGACGTACAGGTAGACCAAGGCGCCGTTCCGCGCCACCAGGATGGCGAGTGCCGTGTCGAAGTGCTCGCCGCGCGCGCCGAGTTGATCGTACCCGAACGGATACACGAGCGCGGTGAGCAGAAAAGCTGCCGCGGTCGCGATCAACGCCCCCGCGTGCGCAGGCACGGCAAGCGCCAGTAGCGGCGCTGGCCAGATGAGAAACTGGGGAGAGAGGATCTTGGCGCCGACGAGAATGCCAACGACGGTCGCGGCCGCCGCGGACAGCACGCGCCGATCGTCGGGCCCGGGGCTTCTCCGCTGCGATCGATCGTCGCGAGCCGTGTGCCAGGCGACGATCCACGGCAGCAGGATCAGCATTCCCGAGATCGGCGTCGTCCACGATGCGAGCCACTCCGGCACCGCGCCCACGAGGTGCCAGCTACCATGATCGTGGCTGTTCTGACTGACGATCCACCCGACGCGGTCGAGCACGAACACCATCCCCGCCCACACGGACTCGATCTGCAGGCTGCGTTCGGTGTGGTACACGATCCACGTCACGGCGGCGGGCCCCGCCACCACGAGGAGCGGCACCCACGGCAGCGCGACTCCGACCGAGGCGCCGACGACGACGCGGGCGGCGCCGCGCACGTGCTGCGCCCGATAGGCCGCGACAAGCGCGATCGGCGCCAACACGATCGGCCAGAGTTTGGTCGCAACCGCCAGGCCGAGGAGCAGACCACCGAAGCCGGGAGCACCGCGCGCGGCGATCCAGAAGAGCGCGCCGACGGCGAGCGCCGCGGGCACGATATCGAATCGGCTGTAGAGCACCTGGTGGAGGGAAGCCGTCATCAGCAGATAGCTTCCGATCGCCAACCATTGACGTTGTGGCTCGTTCGACCACAGGCGCCGCGCCCACGCGGCGACGAGGAGCACGCACAGGAGGTCGAACGCCATCATCTCGAGCTCGAACCACAGAATATACCCGCGCCTGACGTTGCCGCTCAGTAGATACGGAGGCACGAACGCAAGCAGCGCCCCGGGGGGATACTCGAGCGTAAAGTCCCGATAGGGGATGGCCCCCTCGGCCCAGCGATGCACGTGGCCGAGGAACGCATACGGATCGTGCCCCCAGCCAAAGCGGGCGTACAGAACCTGGGCGAGGCGCACGGCCGCCCAGACGAGTACGACACGCAACTGCGGTGCGCGCCACACGCGCGACGATGTCAGGCCGCGATTCGCTCGAGGAGCGTCGCTGTCGTGACCGGTCCCGGCGCGGTCACCGTAATGGCGAAGCGCTCTTTCGGATCCAGTTCGTGCGCCAGCCGGCAATCTACACCCGGGTACAGCTTCCCGAGCAAGGCCGTCAGCGTCGGCTGAAACGCCGTCGCGGTCGCCTCGGTATTGGGCGCATTCAGGCGGTCGTGTGCAAAGACCTGCATCTCCTGCGCGCGGAAGGTCACCCGACCCTGCAATTCGGGCTCGCTCGTCAACTGCTCGCACGCACGAAGGGCCGTCCGCGTCACCGCCGCCACGCCGGCCGCGAGTTCGCCGTCGAAGGGACGCCGCAAGTAGTACACCAGCCCGCGCCGGCCCCCGGTCTCGTCGATGCCAAAGATCCCTTCGTGCGCGACCAGAATGATCCCCGGCCCGGATGGGACGTGGCTGTAGTCCGCCACGTCGATGAGCGCCTCCGGCATCACCTTCGACTGGATCCAGCGATGAAAGACCGGAATGAACTCCGGCAGCGCCACACCACTGGCATCCTCACAGAAGAACTTGACGCCGAGTCGTTCGATCCGCATCGCGCTACGCACCCACCGGAACGCCGGGCAGCGGCGCCACGGCGCCCTGCTCGAGAATCCGCCCGTGACACGCGTGCGCCGCTTCGATGAACAAGTTGGCCTCCTCAGCCAGGTGATGGGCCGCCTCCTGCGTAAAGGTCCGGTTGGTGTCCTCGTAGCGATGGAACAGATACATCGCGAACTTCCCACCCGCATACTTGTCGTGAAACAGCGCCGTGTCGTGGAAGCGTGTGCGGAACTCGCTGATGATGGCGTCGGGCTCGTCGGGCACATCGTAGTACTGGGTCCGGATCAACCCATGCGCCGCCGTCAACATCGCGCGATAGGCCGTCTCGTCGGCCTTCTGATGGTCGCCATCGTCGAGCAGGATCTGCGCCTCGAACGCGAGCCGCTCCGCCTCCTGCAGATCGAAGTCGATGCGCTCGACGACCTCGCCGGCACACTCACCCGTTCCGAGATCACTGATCGTAAACTCGCGAGGGTCGTTCCAGTCGGAGTACAGCGTCCGATCCTCCTCGTACGGCGGCACCGTGGTGAACTGCTCGACGACCGTCTTCAGCTCCTTCTTGCCGACGCGCCGAATGAAGTCCTGGAAACTCTCGCCCTTCTCGCGCTCGCGCACGTACTTGTCGGTGATGGCCGTGACGAAGTCGGGAACGCGCTTGGACGGCACCGCGCCGATGGCGAGACCGTAGGCACCCGCGTTCTCCTCCCACTTTCCACCCAGCATCACCTGGAAGTGCGGTACGGTCGTGCCGCCGACCTTCCGGCTGACCCCATAGAACCCGAGATCGGAGATGTGGTGCTGCCCGCACGAATTGAAGCAGCCGCTCACCTTGATGTGGAGATCGCGTACCGCCTCGTCGAGCTCGTGCGCCTTGACCGCGAGCCGCCCGCTCAACTCGCCCGCGAGCCCGCGCGACGACGCGATCCCGAGCTTGCAGGTATCGGTGCCCGGGCACGACGTAATGTCGACGATCGTCCCCGCGCCCGAGGTGCCGAGCCCAACCGCGTCGAGATCGCGGTAGAGATCCGGCAGGTCGGCCTGGCTGATCCAGCGGAGCACGATGTTCTGCTCGACGGTCGTCCGCACGTTGTCGCCGCAGTAGCGACGCGCGATGTCCGCCAGGCGCCGCATCTGCCACGACGTCAAGTCGCCCAGCGGTAGCACGACCGTCACGACCGCGTATCCGTCCTGACGCTGCTGGTACACATTGGTACCGCGCCACACCTCGAACCCTTCCGGCACGGCTGCACCGTTGAGCGAGGCCCCGGTTTTCAGGGGCGATTCTTTGTAGTTCGGCAGCTCTTCGATGTAACCCGCCCACGCGTCGTCGTGCGGCAACTTGGCACGCTCTTCCAGCACCAGGCGCTTGAACTCCTCCATGCCGAGCTTCGCCAGCAGAAACTTGACGCGGGCACGGGCACGATTGCGCTTCTCCCCGAGGCGCGCGAAGACGCGCGCGATCGCCTGCGACAGCGGGAGAATCTCGTCCTCGGTCACGAACTCGTCGAACAGTTTCGCCTGGTGCGGGACGGTCCCGAGCCCGCCACCAACGTACATCTCGAAGCCGCGCTGCTCCTTGCCGTCCACGACGCGGGTGCGCGCGATCAGCCCGAGATCGTGCAGACTGGTGAGTCCGCAGGCGTGCTGCGCGCAGCCCGAGAACGCGACTTTGAACTTCCGGCCGAAATCCTGCGCATCCGGATGGCCGAGCAGAAATTGCATCGTCGCCTTGGCGTACGGTGTGACGTCGAAGGTCTCGTCGCGGCACACGCCTGCGAGCGGGCAGGCCGTCAGGTTCCGCACCGTATTGCCGCACGCCTCGCGTGTGGTGATGCCCACCGCACCGAGCCGACGCATCAGATCGGGCGTGTCGTCGATGTGGATGAAATGAAACTGGAAGTCCTGGCGCGTGGTGACGTGACAGATGGCGTCGGAATACTCCTCGGCGACGTCCGCCAGCACGTCCATCTGATCCGGCGTGAGACCGCCAAACGGGATCTTGATGCGCTGCATCCCGGGCGCGTCCCACATTGTCTCCGGTCCCTTCGTCAGCTCGCCGGAAGGAAACGCGATCTGCTGGGCCGCCACACCATCATGCCGGTGACCGTTGTCGTAGCGCTGGCCGTAGACCCCACGCCGAAGCCGCGTCTCGGCGAACAGCTTCTCATCGATCTTGCCCTGCTTTTTCAGATCGATCTGGCTCTGGAAGGCATCGATCTCGGTCCCGAGATCGTCGGGGAGCTGATCGGCCAGGCGTTCTTTCCATGTAGTCATTGTCGTCATGAACACGTCCTCGTGTAGTAGCGCCGTTCCCGGCTGGCGGAGGCGGCCTGATCCCGCACGTACCATAGCAGGTGCGCCGCCCCCCGTCCCGGGAAGCTTTGGGAGCGTAACGCCGCCGAATCGGAGACTTATCCGCCCCCCGGAGTCGATTCAACGGGGCGCCCAACGTGCCCCTCACGGCGAGCTACGGTTTGCACCCGCCCCCGGTCCTCCGCCAGACTCCGCCCCGATGGCTGACGAACGTCCACGGCACGACCAGCGCAGAATCGGCGCACCGATGCGGCACCTGTGATCGCCTATCTTGCCACTGCTGGCTACCGGAACATGGTCCGCGAATATCTCGACTCGTGGGGCCGCGAGCTGGCCGGCTCGATCACCCCGTTGACCTACGACGATGTGTTCCACTGCCGGACGCTCCGAACGGGGACCTACATCTTCTCCGATGTCGAACGCCTGCAACCAACCGACGCCGAGCGGGCGGCGCGCGTCAGGGCAGCATTGTCCACCGCTGGCCATCGGGTCCTGAATCACCCCCTCCGGTCGATGCGACGCTACGAGCTCCTGCGCACCTTGCATCGCGAGGGCCTCAACCAGTTCGATGTCTACCGGGTGCGGGACAACGAACGCCCGCGACGCTTTCCGGTCTTTCTTCGGATCGAGAATGATCATGGCGGCAGCCTGACGGATCTGCTCCCGACGCCAGCCGCTCTGGACGACGCCCTCCGGGAACTCCGACAGCGCGGGCAGCGCAACGAAGATCTCCTCATCACCGAGTTCTGCGACACCGCCGACCACCAGGGTGTCCATCGTAAGTACTCGGCGTTCATGATCGCCGGGCGCATCGTGCCGGGCCATATCTTCTACGCACGCGAGTGGCTGGTGAAGTTCCCCGTGCTCCTCGAGCCGGAGATGCTTGCCGAGGAGCAACGCTACGTAGAGACCAACCCGCACGAGGAGCAGCTGCGCGCGATCTTCCGCCTCGCGCGCGTCGACTACGGACGCATCGACTACGCCATGCGGGATGGAACGCCACAGGTCTGGGAGCTGAACACCAACCCCTGGATCATGTCCTACCGGGACGTCGGAAGCGCACAGCGTCTGTCCGCACGTGTCGCGGTGGCCGCCGCGCTCCGCGATGCGTTTGGCGCGATCGCCGACGATCGCGCTCCGACCCGCATGACCGTTCCCCTGCAAGCCGGCGTCTTCGACACCTGGCGGCCGTCGTGGCCGACCCATTGCGCACGCGCGCTGCTGCGCCGGACCGGACTCCTCTGGCACGAAGAGACCGTCCGCACCGCGCTCCTTCGTCTACGGGGCCGTCAACCGATCCCGCCGGTCGCCTCACCGCCCGTATAGCGTCGGCAGTGCTCATCGACCGCCTGCAGGACGCTGAGTCGGCGATCGTCCGCCAGGCTCCGCTCGCGATGGATCGATCCGTCGACCGCACATCGCAGTGCGGGAGCATCCGCCGGAAGACACTCGCGCTCCACACGCGCCGCAATCGCCGCCCGTGCCTCCCGCAACTCCGCGAAGAGCTGGTCGCCCAATGCCGTAAACCGGGCATGGGCTTGCAACGCGTTGATGGCGAGATCGAGCTGCGCCGGGATCCGGATGATCCGATCCATTGCGTAGTCGCTCACATCAGCCTGTCGCTCCCGGTCGCCGTACACGGCCAACCAGAACTCGCAGACTGGCGTATAGACGAAGAGTGCGTGCAGCACGCCTCTGAGCGGACGCGGCTCGTCACGCCAAGGCGAGTAGTAGCGCTCGTCAGTCAAGGCGTCCTGTGCCGGATCGAAGAACGAGCCCGCCTCTTCGATGCAGAACAAGCGATTGTGGTAGTGCTCGTGCACGATCGCGTCGGCAAGTTCGAACGGATGGTGCATCACGCCGAGAATGAACGCGCCCGGCAGATCGGAGTGGCTCACGTTCGTGTATCCACCGGCGCCGGCCGGCTTCAGCGCCACGACCTGTGTCACCTCGGCGAGTACGGCGAACGTCGCCGGGTCGTAGCGGGCGACGAGTGTCAGGGCTCGTTCGACGAGTGTCCGATGCGTCTCCTGGTAGTCGAGCCCGGCCGTCACGGCGGCAGCTGCGAAGTCGAGGCCCGGGCCGGTCAGGGCGTAGGGTTGGAGCGCCAGGGCGCACCGACCGTACCGTGCCACTGCACTGCGTACGAGTCGGACGCCGTCCTCCTCGCCCTGAGAAACTGACGCGTCGACGGCGAGGCGTCGGCTGGGTGGGATCTCTCCCCCCGAACCCGTGACATCGAGACATCCACTGCTAGTGCCGACGATCGCAACCGACTCGCGACCGTCCAAATACAAGCCGGTGCCGGGAAGCACGAACGGCAGCGTCACCGTGAGCGGCGTGGCAAACGTCTGCGATGCGCCAGCAAGGAAGTGCATCGCCAACGCCAATCCTTTGAACTGCTCGAGATGGCGCGCGAGTGCCAGCGCCGGCGTCGGTGCATCCAACGCGCGGCAGTGTTCATCGACAGCCGCGGGCCAGCGCTCGCCCGAGAGCGCAGCGCCGACCAACTCGTATGCGCGATGCAGCCAGAAATACGCGAACGGATCCCGCCAGACGCGGGTGAACACAGGCGCTGGCAGCCCGACGACCTCGTCGTAGACGGCCAGGAACTCTCGCGTCCCGGCAACCGCGGCGTCGTGTCGTCGGAGTGCGCGGGCTACGGCAATCAGGCCCGCCGCGCTCTTTTCCCAGCGGTCGTCGAAGACGGCGGCATCACCGCGTAGCAGCGGAGGCAACCGCGCCATCGCTTCCGAACCAGGCACCACCGGACGAGGCTCAGGGCGGCGGCTTGCCACCGACCTTGCCAGTAGCCGTGAACTGCTGGCGCCAAGGCGAGACTCCCGCGGGCACCTTGCCAGACGCCGTGAACTTCTCGGTCCACGGCGAGACTCCCGCGGGCACCTTGCCGGAGGCCGTGTACCGGTCGGTCCATGTACCGGCCCCCGAGGACGATGTCCCCGGTACCGTCGCCTCCTCGAGCGCCTCCAGCAATTCGTCCGGGCGGTCCGTCATCGCGATCTTCTTCAGGTCCAGCATCTTCTGCTTCTTCATGTCGTTGCTCCCCCCATTCGAGTACCCACGAGACATGAATTCGTGCTGCCAAGCCGGAAGTCAAGCGAATCGCGCTGCTGCGGCATGCCCACTAGCACCGAGCGCGGCCAGGTGGTGCACCAGTTTGCGGGGCGGCCACGAGTGCGCTAGCGGACGGCCCACGATGACCACCCCGCAAAAGCTGCTCATACCCGTCTGGCTCTTCGCAATCGCCTGCCTGTTCACGAGTTCCCAGGCCCTCGTCTTCACAATCGGCCGGTGGACGTTCTGGCTGATGCTCGCCGCCCACGTCGTAGAGTCCCTGCTCTTCCTGCCACGACTCCGCGCCGCCGGGGGGCCGCTCGGACCGCATCTCGTCCGGACGATGGTGTTTGGCATGTTCTACGTCCAGACGTTGCCACCCGCCGCACAACACACGGCGTAGCGGACCGGATCGTGGCACGCGACATGGGAAAAGCGACGGCCCTCCGGTCGGTCGCCACCGTCTCACGCTGGGACGACGAGGCCGACGTCGTGATCATCGGCTACGGCGGCGCGGGCGCGTGCGCGGCCATCGAAGCCCGCGAGGCCGGGGCGGATGTCCTCCTGCTCGAGCGGGCCGGCGGCGGCGGCGGCACCACGGCCCTCTCGACGGGGCAGATCTATCTCGGCGGCGGAACCGCGATCCAAACGAAGTGCGGCTTCACCGATTCCAGCGAGGAGATGTGCAAGTACCTCCTGGCGGCGTGCGGCCCCGGGGCCGACGAAGCCAAGATCCGGTTGTTCTGTGACGAGAGCGTCGCGCACTACGACTGGCTGGTCGCCCACGGCGTGCCGTTCAAGGAGTCGTACTATGGCGAGGGCTCATACACGCCCACCGACGATTGCCTGAGCTACTCCGGCAGCGAGCTCGCGTGGCCCTATCGCAATCTCGCGACGCCAGCGCCGCGCGGACACACCGTGCAGCAGGACGGCATCGAGGCGGGCGGCATGCTCATGCGGAGCCTGGTCGGAGCCACCGAGCGCTCCGGCACCCGCATTCAATCCGATACGCTCTGCGAGACGCTGGTGGTCGACGACAATCGCGCCATCGTTGGCGTCGTCGCGCGCGTCGATGGCGAGGAGGCCTGCTACCGCGCCCGGGGCGGTGTCGTCCTGGCTGCCGGCGGCTTCATCAACAACAAGGAGATGGTGCAGCGCTACGCGCCACTGCTCCGAAAGTGCCGCTTTCGCGCCGGCTGCGACGGCGACGATGGCCGTGGCATCCGCATGGGCATGGGCGCCGGCGCGGCGGCCATTCGCATGGATGTCGGCTGCATCGTCCTGCCCTTCACCGTGCCGAAGCAACTCATCAAGGGCATCTTCGTCAATCGCCGCGGCATGCGTTTCATCGCCGAGGACCTCTACCAGACCGTCGTCGGGGAAGCGGCGCTGCTCCACGAGGACGGCGAGGTCTTCCTGATCACCGACAACGAGATCTTCGCGCGTCCGTTCCCGGAAACCGAGATCACCGGCGTCGAAGATTCGATCGAAGAACTCGAGCGCACCCTCGCCTTCCCGCCCGGCAGCCTGCAGCAGACGGTCGCGACCTACAACGAGCACGCCGCCAACGGCGAAGACCCGCAGTTCCACAAGCACCCGGACAATCTCACCCCATTGATTCATCCGCCGTTCGCAGCGCTCAACTACTCCACCGACAAGGCGCTCTACACCGTCTTCACCCTCGGCGGCCTGCACACCCGACCCTCGGCCGAAGTGCTGAGCGCCGACGGCGATCCGATCGCGGGTCTGTATGCCGCCGGGCGAACGACGTCGGGCCTCGCGGCCCAAGGGTACAGCAGCGGCCTGTCGATCGCCGACGCGACGTTCTTTGGTCGTCAGGCGGGACGGTCGGCAGCGGCGCGATCGCGCTGACGCGCGGCGCGAGAATCGCTCGCCGGCGCTCCGCTATGCGCTCTCACCGCGAAAGCGCGTGGCGTCGTTCGCGGCGTAACGTGTCATCGCCCGATTGAGCTCGACGGTCGCTTCGAGCGCCGACGTAATGCTCGAGAGCTGCGCCCCGGGTAACGCGCAGGTCACCTCCTCCGGTCGCATGCCCGTGCGTATCCGCGAGAGCGCGCACCCGACGGACGCTGCCGGAATTCCGTGCTCTTTCGCGAGGGCGATGATGTGGCATTGCGGCTTGCCCTCCACTCGAAGGTCGGGGATGGCATCGCGCAGCGTCATCAAGCCAAGCCCGTTCACACGCAGCAGGACGACGTCGACCTCCGCGGCCTCTGCGAGCGGCCCGTACACGATGGCCTCCGCCCGCTCACTGACCGTCGGCAGTTCCGCCGCCTGCTCGGCGCTCACCCACCCCGACTCGATCACCGCGGCCACATCGTCTCGCTGTGCTGCCGTCGCGAAATCGATCAGCCCATGCGTAAGGCTACCCACCGAGCAGTTGCCGTGATCCTCGGGAACGGTGGCAAAGGTCCGCTCCGTCGCCATCATCCAGAACACACACCCGGCGGGCACCGCTCCGGTCCTTCCGACGTCATTGGGCGTCGCAAACGGCCGGGACAGCGGCGCAACACCTGCTGGGGGACGGGAATGAAAAGACAAGGCAATCGGTTCGGCGAACGGTTTCAGCGCGGCGGTGAGGCGCTGACTGATATCGGCGTTTACAGTTTGTCGCTCCATCGAGATGGGAAGTAGATCTGCTTCGCTTCCTATGTCAACTCTCAAACAAGCCTGACCGCCCACTCGCCGTCACTGCCGCCAGAACACCGGCTTGCTGGACGGCTCGGCCAACGCTTCGGCGGCATCCTCCCAGCGCACCAGCTCGGACTCCACGAGCCGCGGATTGATCGTTCCTCGCGCGAGCTCGTCCAGCACCTGAGGCATGAACGTACGCGCGTGGCAGTACGACGAGTGAAAGTGTACGCCCGAATAGTGCATCGCGAAGAGCGGCAGGGCCACATCCTCGAAGAAGATCACGACGTTCTCGCAGACCGCTCCAGGAGCCGCCAGCCGTAGCGCGCACTGCAGTGGCTCGGCGCCAGCGCGGGCATTCACGACGACGTCGTAGCCGCGCGTCAACGAAGCCACGTCCGAGAACGGCACCGCACGCGCGCCTTGGGTCTCGGCGCACGCGAGCCGGCCGCCATCGTCATCGACGAAGGTGACCGACGCCGCACCGGCCGCCACGGACCATTGCACGGCGTAGAGACCGTAACCGCCCTGGCCGAGGATGAGCACGCGCGCGTCACGGCGCGCGCGGATGTGAGGAACGGTCGTGCTCCAGGTATCGCTGAGATTGTCCCCGGCCGAGACCGCCGCGAGGGGATCCACCCCCTGAGGAAGAGGAACGAGCGCGTAGTCCGCGTACGGGACACGGACCAGATCGGCAAACATGCCGCCCCACGTCCCTGCATGCGGAAATCCGTACGACGGAATCATCCCCTTGCTGAGGCGCTCACAATGCAGCGGTAGCTCCGCGGCGCAGGCTGCGCAGTCTCCACAGCACCGGTGGTACGGGACCGACACTACCTGCCCCACGGACAAGCCGCGTACCGCGGACCCGATCTCGACCACCCGGGCGACGCACTCGTGCCCGATCGCGAACGGCCCCTCGAAGGGCGACGCTCCGCGAATCACCGCCTGATCGACGTCGCAGGTACTCGCGGCAATCGGCCGCACGAGGGCCTCGTGATCCGCGCCGAGGTCGGGATCGGGCGCCTCGCGCCACGACAATGTGTGCGGTCGTTCGAAGATCAGTTCTCGCATGAGGGTCCCTCTCAGTCCTATTATGCAACTTACACTCTAAGAGTCTCATGATGCAACCGAATCGGCTATGCTGGCAGCGTGCGTAGAAAGAGCTTCGAAGACATCGAGTGCGGCATCGCCCAGGCCCTCGAACGCATCGGCGACCCGTGGACACTGCTGATCGTGCGCGAGATCCTGCTCGGAACGAGCACGTTCGAGGGGCTCCACAGCCATCTGGGGATCGCCCGCAACACTCTCGCGGCACGCCTCAGGTCGCTCGCCGAGGCGGGAATCCTCGAACGCCACGAGCATCCGAGCGACGGTCGGCGCACCCGATACCGTCCGACGGAAGCCGGACGCGAACTGCTGCTCGTCCTGGCAACGCTTCAGCAATGGGGAAACAAGTGGGCCTACGGCGACCGCGGCGCCCCGACCATGATGGTCGAGCGACGCTCGCACAAACCCATCGCGCCGATCGAACTGCGCAGCCAGAAGGGCCGTCGTCTGCACCTCCGCGACGTCACGTTGAGCCCGGGACCCACGGCCTCTCCGGCGCTGCTGCGCCGCTTCGAGCTCAGCCGCGACCCGGACTCCGACGCGCGCTAGCTGCGTTCCTCCGAACTCAGATAGCGGGCCGTGAGATCGTCGAACGTCCGGTCGCGCTCCGATGTGCGACGCACGGAGAGCACCTCCTCGAGCTTCTCGAGTTGCGACACGACCTGTGGCAGGCGTTCGTGCTCGAGGACCCGCAACCACATGCGACTCGTGCCGCCGTCGCCGACGGGCAGACACAGGATACCCTCGAGACTGAACGCGCGTCGCGCGAACAGGCCGCAGATGTGCGACATCGTGCCCGCGTGATTGTCGACGTGGAGTTCGAGCACGGTTTCGATGGACGTGGCTTCAGGCGACGGCTGCATGACGGGTCTCCTTGCTCGGCGCGATGCCGGTGCTGGTGCAGTGGTCGATCGCATCCACGTTCGCCGCTCCCGGCGGAACCATGGGGAGCACGTGCGTGGCGTAGTCGACTGGACAGTGGATGAGTGCGCTTCCTGGCGCGGCCAGGGCGCCGTCGAGCATCTCGCGCGCGGTCCCGGCATCGGCGCACTCCCCCAGATCCCAGGCATGCATCCCGAAGGCACGTGCCAAGGCCGAGAAGTCCGGAGCCACGGACAGATCGGCACCAAAGAGCTTGCCGTCGTAGAACATCCGCTGCTGCTGATGCACCAGACCGAGCGAGTGGTTGTTCATCAGGACGATCTTGACCGAGACGCCCTGTTCGACCGCGGTAGCGAGCTCCTGGATGTTCATCAAGATGCTACCGTCGCCGGTGAACAGGACCACCGGACGCTCCGGCGCCACCAGCGCCGCACCGATCGCCGCCGGCAGGCCGAATCCCATCGTCCCGAGTCCGCCCGAGGTCAGCCATTGGCGCGGACGCGAGAACGGATAGGCCTGCGCGGCCCACATCTGGTGCTGGCCGACATCGGTCACAACGATCGCGTCCGGGCCGGCGGCACGCGCCACGGCACGGATCAGACCGTACGGCGCGCGCGCATCGTCACCGCCCGGGAGTTCGAGAGGACGCGTCGCACGCAGTCGAGCGATCTCCGCGCGCCAACCTGCACGCGGGCATGCGCGTGTCCGGGGGATCACGGCGTCGAGCACGGCGGCGACGTCCCCCGTCAGCGGCAGATGCGCGTGCTTGATCTTCCCGTGCTCGCTCGGGTCGATGTCGATGTGGATGACCTTGGCATGCGGGCAGAACGCGGCCACCTTGCCGGTAGCGCGGTCGTCGAAACGCACCCCCACCGCGATCAGCAAGTCGCAGGCATCGAGGGCCGCGTTCGTGTAGCGCGCGCCATGCATGCCGAGCATGCCCAGAAACAGCGGGTGATCGGCCTCCATCGCTCCAAGCCCCATCAAGGTGCTGACCACCGGAATTCCAGCGCGGTCGGCAAACGCCTGAATCGCGGCACCGGCCCCCGAGGCGATCGTCCCGCCCCCGATGTAGAGGATGGGCTGCGCGGCCGCATCGATCATGGCCGCGGCCCGCTCGATGTCCTCCATCGCCGGCAAGGGAATGGGATCGCGCCGGCCCGGCGCCGGCCAGTCCTCGATCTCGACGGCTTCGTTCTGCACGCACTTCGGCACGTCGATGAGGACGGGCCCTGGGCGGCCGGATGCCGCCAGGCGAAACGCCTCGGGAACCACGCGCAGCAACTCAGCAGCACTCCGCACCAGATAGTTGCGCTTGGTGATCGGAATACTCAGCCCGTACGTATCGACTTCCTGAAACGCATCGGTACCGATCAGCGCCAGCGGAACCTGCGCCGTGATGCAGACCAGGGGAATGGAATCGAGTTTGGCATCGGCCACTGCGGTCAGGACGTTGGTCGCACCCGGGCCGGAGGTCGCGATGCAGACCTGCGGCTGCCCGGACACCCGTGCCATCCCTTGGGCGATGAAGCCCGCACCCTGCTCGTGGCGAGCCAGGACGTGCCGGATGGCCGTACTCCTGGAGAGCGCATCGTAGAGCGGCAGCGCCGCGCCACCGGGAATGCCGGCGACAATCTGTGTGCCCTGGCGCTCGAGCAGACGCACGATCAGCTCCGCTCCGGTCAGGGTCTGTTTTGGGGCCCGATTCTCGTTCTGGTTGTTCATCGACGCAGTCTCCTTCGACATTCGAAAGTCACTGCCCCGCTCCAACCTGCTACGCCGGGCACAAAAAAACCCGCCAGCAGCAGATGCCGCGGCGGGGTGTGAAAGTCCTGGGACCTCTCCGCTACGGCACGTCGCCTACTACGACTACGACTACGACCTGGCCAAGTACGACCGGGAAAAGATCCACGACGACATCGACCGACGGAGCGGCCATGCCGGGATCATGCAGCGTTTGGGTAGTCGATCGGCTCATAGTGTGAGGTCACATCCGCGCGCACCAGGCGCGCAATGTCGTGATCTTGGAGAACCCGAGCGGGATTGTCAACGGGTTTTTCGTCGTCGCGTCACTGCGCGGGCTCCGACTGTGGCGCCAGCGGCGGGATCTCTTCTGTTCCGTCGCGCGGAATTGCCTCTGTTCCTTCACGCGGAATCGCCTCTGTTCCTCCGCGCAGCGCCTGCGCGTCTTCGAGGATCATGTACCAGGCCGGCACGAGGATGAGCGTGACGGCGGTGGCAAACAGGACCCCGAAAGCCAGTGACACCGCCATAGGAATCAGAAATTGCGCCTGCAGGCTCTGCCCCAACATAAGAGGCGTCAGCCCCGCCGCCGTGGTCAATGAGGTCAGGAGGATGGGACGGAACCTGCCCACGCCCGCCTCGCGCGCCGCCTCGGCAACGGTGAGCCCGCGCGCACGCAAGCGGTTTACGTAATCGACCAGGACCAGACTGTCGTTCACGACGACGCCAGACAGAGCGACCATGCCGATGCTCGAGAAGAAGTTGAGATCCCAGCCCGTGAGCACGTGTCCCCAGATCGCCCCGATCAGGCCGAACGGGATGGCCGACATCACGATGAGCGGCTGCACGTACGACCCGAGCGGGATGGCGAGAAGGGTAAAGATCAGGAAGAGCGCGACGGTGAAGCCGAACTGGAGATACTCCAGGAACTCACGCTGCTGCCGCTGCTCGCCTTCGAGCGTGAAGGTCAATCCCGGATAGCGCTCTACGATTTCGGGCAGCACGACCTTCCGCACGTGCCCCATCACTTCGTTCGGGGTCATCTGGGCAAGATCGACGCTCGCCGTCACGGCGATCACGCGTTTGCGGTCGGCACGTTTGATCTGCGCGAAGCCGCGCCCGTATTCCACCTCGGCGACCGAGGTGAAGGGCACCGGTCTGGCGTCCGCCCTCCGGATCCACATGCGCTCGATGTCGCCGAGCGAGCGGCGGCGCTCGCTCGGGTAGCGCACCATGACCCGCACTTCGTCGCGCCCGCGCTGAATGCGTTGCACCTCGTCGCCATAGAAGGCCTGGCGCACCTGGCGTGCGAGATCGGAGAGCGAGAGCCCGAGCGCTTCAGCCGAGGGCAGAATCCGGAGCTTCAGCTCCTGCTTGCCGCCGCGAAAAGAATCTCCCACATCGTAGACACCGGGGTACGCGCCGAGCCCGGCCTTCAAGTCGGCGGCGGCCGCTTTCAGCATCTCCATGTCGTTGCTCCGGAGCTCGACGTTGATCGCCTCGCCCGCCGACAGAACGCTGAACGAGAAACTCAACTCGACCGCATCGGGAATCGGCCCGGTCTCCTCCCGCCACCGATTGGACAGCCACTCCGCCGTCACACGCCGATCTTCGTTCGCCGCCAGCTCGAGACTGACCTCGCCGAGGTGCCCGGCGCTCGTGTACTGCACCGCGCGCCCACTCCGGTCGCGCTCCTGCTCGGCACGCCGCGGCTGCCCCCCCACCGACGAGAGGACATGTCGAAACACGCTCGGCGTATCGGGAGCGGCCGCCGCGTCGGCCTCCGCGCGAACGCGCTCGGCCGCCTCCTCGATCTGTCTGATCGCCGCCGTCGTGGCCTCGGCCGGTGTCCCTTGCGGCATGCTGAGGAACGCCGCGACATAGTCGCCCTCGACATCGGGCAAAAAGACGAACCGCGTCCATCCTCCCACGACCAGGCCGCTGGTAACGATCATGGCTCCGACGCCCACGGCGGCCGTCAGGTAACGCCACTCGAGCGCCTTCGCGAGAAAGGGCGTGTACACCTGCGAGAGAAATCGTTCGAGCGCGCCGGATACAGCGTCCTGCACCCGCCGCCACCCGCGCGCCGACCCGACTTTGCTCTCGCGACTGGCGTAGATCAGGTGGGTCGGCAGAATCAGCTTCGCTTCGATGAGCGAGAACGTCAGCGCCGTAATCACGATGATCGGCACGGCCGCGATGAGATTCCCCATCGTGCCGGGAATCATCAACAGGGGCGAGAACGCCGCCATCGTCGTCAACACACCGAAAACGACGGGAACCGACACTTCCTGGGTTCCCTCAATGGCCGCACGGAGTCCGTCATTGTGGCGGGTCTGGTGTGTGTACACGTTCTCGCCAACCACGATGGCATCGTCCACGAGGATCCCGAGAACCAGGACGAACGCGAACAACGACAGCATGTTGATCGAGATCCCAAGCAGCGGCAGCAACATCAGCGTCCCGAGAATGGCAATCGGAATCCCGATCCCGATCCAGAACGCGAAGCGCAAGCGCAGGAACAAGGCCAGGACGATCAGGACCAGAACGAACCCGAGTCGAGCGTTGCCGAGCATCGTGTCCAGACGGTCGCGCAGATAGAAGGACCAGTCCTGCCAGGTCGTGACGCGGATCCCGTCGGGAAGAAACGTCTGGGTCCGCTCGATGTAGTCGCGGACCTCGGCGGCCACCTCGAGCGCCCCCTGATCCCCCACCCGGAAGACCTGAATCATCACGGCCGGCTCGCCATTGAACCGCGACGACTGATCCGTCTCCTCGAAGCCATCGACGACCCGCGCCACCTCCCCGAGCGTGAGACGACTACCGTCGACACGGGTCACGAGGACGAGATCCTCGAAGTCACGGCCGGTATACGCCTGCCCCTTGGTGCGGAGCAGGATCTCGCCGCCCTCGGTCTTGAGCGTACCGCCGGGCACGTCGATGGACGAGCGCCGGATGGACTCGATGACCTCGTCGAACGTCAGTTGATGCTTCGACAGTCCGGATTCCGAGACTTCGATGGAAATCTCGTAGGGAGGGGTATTGACGACTTCGGCGTGCGTCACGTGCGGCAGTGCGACGATATCGTCACGCACGCGCTGGGCGATGCGGCGGAGCGCCCACAGGTCGTCCGTCCCCGTCACGACGACGTTCACGACCTGAGAACGAAACAGCTGCTGCTGCACGATCGGCTTCTCGGCCTCGACCGGGAAGCTATCGATCGCGTCGACCTGCGCCTGGACTTCGTCGAGGACGCGGCGGACGTCGGAATCGGGCTTCAGCTCCGCGGTGACGACCCCTGCCCCCTCGTTGGCGACCGACGTCAGACGTTTGATGCCGTCGATACTCTGAATGCGCTCCTCGATCCGAATACAGATCGACTCCTCGACCTCTTCGGGGGCGGCGCCACGGTACGGCACACTGATGGTGACGACCTCGGTCCGCACCTCGGGAAACACCTGCTGGGTGATCCGCGGCAAGGTGATCAGACCGCCACCAACGATGACGATCATGAGCAGGTTCGCCGCAACCGGGTTGCGCGCGAACCACGCGATGGCCGACTTCACGAGGTCTCCGCGGTCCGCACTTTCATCCCGTCGACGACGACTTCGATCTGCGACACGCAAATCTGCTCGCCCGCGGTGAGTCCGGCGCGGACGATCACGCGGTCCCCCTCGCGGCGCAGGACATCGACGGTGCGGATGCGGAGACGACCGTCCTCGTCGACGACGTAGATCCTGTCGCGCCCGCGGAGCGCGGCCCGTGGCACGACCATCGCTTCGGGCACGGTCCGCCCCTGAATCTCGGCATGCACGAACATCCCGACCGCAAGCGGCGGCCGCCCCGCGGCCACGCCACGACCGTAGGGATCCTCGACCCGCGCCACGATCCGGACCATCCGGGTGCGGAGGTCGATCTCGCCCTCGGTCCGGACGATCCGTCCCTCCCAGGAGTAGTCTTCACCGCCAAAGCTGGCGTGCAAGCGCACCAGCGGACCTTCGGGACGCGGTTGGTCGCCACGGTAGTCGAGTGGGAGGTCGAGAGCACCGGCATCGATCGCACTGATCCCGAGCCGCACCTCTGCGTAGTCGACGGCGTAGATCTTCCCGAGCGATGTTCCGCGCGACACATACTGACCGACATCGACCTGCTCTGCGCGCACGCGCCCGGCAAAGGGCGCCTTCAGCTCGGTCCGCTCGCGATCGCGCTTCGCCTGCTCGAGTGTCGCCTCCGCTTCGCGCAGCGAGGCCGCCGCCAATTCTGCGGCGTTCTCTGCGGTATCGAGCTCGCGTGTACTGATCAGGCCTTCGCGTGCGAGCTCGCGGCTCCGCTCCAGATTGCGCGCATTGACGCGCCGTTCGCTGCGACGCGCATCCGCCGCCGCGCGCGCGCGATCGAATGCGACCCGATAGTCCACCGGGTCGATCTTGAGCAACGTGTCTCCGACATTGAAGAATCCGCCGGCCACCAGTGACGGCGCCACCCACGTCACGCGGCCGGCAACCTCGGGCACGAGGTCGCTCTCGGTCCGGGGATGCACGCTCCCCTGGGTGTAGACGGTGAAGGTGACCGGCTCGGTCGCGACGGTCATGACACGGACCAACGGCGGTCGGATCTCGGGCGCTTGCGTCTCGACGTTCTTCCGGGCGGCAACGAGCAGCGCCGCCATGACGAGCGACACGCCAATGGCGATGATCGGGAAGATGACCTTGGGCTGTCGGAGGTTCATGCCGCGCGCTCCCCCGAGGCCCGAAACCCGGCGGCCAGAAACTGGACCGCGTGCCGTATGGTCTCCGACTGGTCGGCGGCACCCACGCTCACGCCCGGGACGACGTCGATCAGATGCATTCCCGCAAGCAGATGGGTCAGGACGGCCACCATGAACTCGAAGCGCCACGCGACCTCACGGGCCCCCACCGCGGGGAGCGCACGCGTAAACATCGTCAGGTAGCGCTCACCCACGTCGCTGAACTGCTCGCGCATCAGTCGCTGCACGATCTCTTCGGGCTCGGAGAAGAAACGCGCGATCAGTTGTGCGGCCGGCGGACCCGCCGGATCGAGCTCCCGCAGCATGCGGAAGCTCGGAGTGATGAAGGCCTCGATCAGGTCCTCGAGCGCTGGAACTCCCCCCGAGGCGGCGGCCTCCAGGTCGTCCAGCTTCGCCAGACGCTCGGCGTTCATTGGCGCAGCGCGTCGTGCGAAGAGAGCCTCGAGGAGGACTTCCTTGGAACCGAAGTGATAGTGAACCGCGGCCACGTTGACCCCGGCCTCGACCGTGATCCCCCGCAGCGACGTACGCGCAAACCCCTCTTCCGCAAAGAGTTTTTCGGCGGCGGCGAGAATACGCTCCTTGGTGTCGCCGTTCAGGGCCTTAGCCGGACTTCCCATTATTCAATCACCTGATTGAAGCGTATGTTTGAGGCAGCCTTCAGTCAAGTGGGGTGCGTCAGGGCTAAGCGCCCCCGTGCACGTTGATCTTTTCGCCCGTCACGTAGCCGGCCCGACCGGAAACCAGGAAGCGCACGACGTTGGCGATGTCCTCCGGCTGACAAACCCGGCCAAAGGGCATGCTCGCGTCGAGCGAGCGCATGTCGGTCACGCCCGCCGTCGCCTTCATCAACCGCCGCCCCATCTCGGTCTCGACCAGCCCAGGCGCGACGACGTTCACGTGGATCCCGTGCGGCCGTTCCTCTTTGGCGAGGGTCATCGCCAGGGCCTCCATCGCCGCCTTGGCCATGGTGTAGGGCGCACCACCGGCGGCCTGGTAGAGCGTTGCCACGCTCGAGATCATGATCACATCGCCGCGTGGGCGCGTCCGCATGCCCGGCAGCACCAGCTTGCAGAGATGGTGCGACGCCAGCGCATGCGTGCGCATCACCCGCTCCACCTCGACCGGATCGGTATCGGCCACATTCTGGCCGCGACTCGCCAGGCCGGCGTTGTTCACGAGGATATCGACCGCACCGAAGTCGGCAAGGACAGCCTCGACCATGCGCTCGTCCTCATCGAAACGATCGACGGATGCCTGGTAGGCACGCGCCTTCCGGCCGAGCGCCGCGATGATGCTCACCGTGTCACGCGCCGAGTCTTCGTCACGGCGATAATTGATCGCAACGTCGGCGCCATCTTTCGCCAGGGCCACCGCGATCGCGCGCCCGATGCCACGGCTTCCGCCAGTCACGAGCGCGACGCGCCCATCAAGCTGTTCGGTCATGGTCTGACTCCTCGAAATGGACTGGCGCGCAATCTACCCCAGGATCAAGGAACTCCGAAATCCTCGTCGACAGGATGTGTCGGCGAGTCCTCGACCGCGATCAGCGCGGCGAGCAGGACCGTTGAGTCCTAAGACGTAGGCAGCCTGACGGCATCGCTCAGTCGGCCCTCCCACGAAAGTCGGTCGGGGTATTCGTCTGAAACTGCTTCGCCGAATAGGTCGCTTCCCAGCACGTACCCGTTCCGGCGTGGAGCTGCACGCGAATGGGCAGGCTCAGCGGGAGCGCGGGCAGCCGCAGGTTCTCACCCTTACCCTTGACGATGATCTTTGCCTTTCCCACGGCGCCTGCGCGCGGAACGATCAAGTCCAACCCATCGGGTGTCCGATCGCGATCGCGATAGCGCGGACTGCTCGTAGCCAACTTCCAACACGGCTTCTTGCGGCACGCTCCACCAGCAGGAGCTGTTGCCGAAAGCAGTATCGCCGCCTCGGTGTCCGACTCGTCGTAGACACACAGCGTGTAGTCGTCGATGCTCAGCGGGTCGCCAAAGTCCTCCGTGCTCGTCTCCTCTCCCACGAGCCACTTCCAGGTGAGGCCATCGCGCGCGTCCTCGGGACGATTCTTGAGCGTCAGCTTCGCCTTGAACGGCGCCGATGGAACGAGGCATCCCGCACGCGGTGCGGCAATGCAACCGACCGCCGGATCGCAAACCGGACTGCAAGAGGAACATACGGTTGGCACGCCACACGCGCCCGCCGCACAGGCATCCCCGGTCGTGCAGGCATCTCCGTCGTCACACGACGTCCCGTCGGGATAGGAATCCCCGACCGGACACAGGGGAGAAACTCCATCGCACGGTATCTCAACGAGGCAGGTCCCCGACGGCCGACACCCCTCTCCGGCCGAGCGTATCTCACAAGAACTCGAGCAGCATGACACGCCACCTGTCTCGGAGCCCTCGTCGCACATCTCTCCCGCCTCGACGACGCCGTTCCCGCACACCACGGTCTCGTACCGCGCCAAGACGAGATCGCCATTCGTACCGGACATCCCCGCCACAACGACGCCACCACCGGGAACCACCACCAACGCGTGCGCGCTGGCGTCCCCAAGCCCGACCGGCGTTGTCACGATGCCTCCGGCCCCGAACGAGGTATCCAACATCCCATTGGCCTCGTACCCGACAAGCGCGATGTCGGTCGTCGCGCCGTTGGATGCCGAGCCGGCCGCGATGATCGTCCCATCACTCTGGACGACGACGGCGGCGGCGACCGCGTTCCCCGCCCCGACCGGCGTGATGACAGTGCCGTTGGTCCCGAACGTCGGATCCAGCACACCGCTCGCATCGTATCGGGCGAGGAGAAAGCTACCGGAGACGGTGCCGGCAACCACGATGCCCCCGTCCCCGTGCAAGGCTGCGTCCCGGCCTTGCCCCACGAGCGACGCAACGCCGTTCACGCCGAATCCCGTATCCACGCTCCCGTCCGGGTGATGCCTGACCAACGTGGATCCCGAGTTGCCGAGCCCCAGAATCTTGTCATCGGCACCGGCGAGAAGGCGCTGTACGCTGCTCAGCGTCGCGATCTGGCCACCAGTTCCGAAGTTCTGATCGGCCGCAAGCATCGAGTTGAGTCGGACCAGCCGGCTACTCCCATCAACGGAGAAGGAAACCACAGCGCTACCATCTGGCTGCAGGAGCACGCCGGTACCTTGGGTGACGGCTTGAAATGGGAACTCGCCGAAACCGATGCTCCAGGCCGCTTGCTCGATAGAGCCATCGGCGGCGTAGGGCACGGCGATAGCATCACACGCGAAGAACCCGACCACCTCGCCGCACACGCTCCCGACGAGAAGCGAGCGCCCGTCAGATCGCAGTCCAACCTCGCCCACGAAACTGCTATGCGTCACCATCAAGGTCACGATACCGCCGAGCCCGAACGAGGCGTCGACAACCCCGTCGGAGTCATAACGAGCCAACGCGACCCTTTCGAACTCCGACTCGCCAACGGCGAGGAGCCGTCCGTCGCTCGACCGGGCAAGGCCCCGGATCGTACTCGGCAGCGCCGAGATTTCGGTGGTCACGAGGCCGCCTATGCCGAACGTCAGATCGAGATCACCGGGGGCTGCCCACGACAACGGCGGGATACCCGTCACGAGCAAGGCGAGCGCTGCAGAGAATCGGATCGCTCTCATTTCGAACTTCCAGTACAGACGATGCGTGTCTGTGGAAGCACCCCCGAGAGCCTCGCATGATAGACACTGACGGGTCAACTGCGGCACAGCGCCACTCGACAGAATGAACGCGCTCGAGCACTGGCACGTCGGAGATTTGCTCCTACGATCTGAGCCGTATCGCTACTTGCGCGCACAGGCGCGTTAAAACTCCACAGCGCCTGCACGGGCCCTGGGATTTCTCCGCGGCTTGAAAGGACCCCGCGTGCAACTACCGTACGCCACCGAGATGCGCTAAGGACGCCGCGTGAGCGAGGCCAGCCAATCGCCCCAAGCCGTTGTGGACGTCGACCTCGTCGATCTCGAACGCCTCGCCGGATGGATGGACGCACAGCGGCTCCCGAGCGGGCCGATCGAAGATCCAACGCTCCTCGCCGGGGGCACGCAGAATATCCTCCTGCGTTTCTCCCGCGGGGGGCGCGCCTGCGTCCTCCGGCGCCCGCCACGGCACCTTCGTAAGAACAGCAACGAAACCATGCGGCGCGAGGCACGCGTCCTCGGTGCGCTCGCGACGACCGACGTACCCCACCCCCGCCTCATCGCGGCCTGTCCCGACACCGACGTCATCGGCGCGTCGTTCTATCTGATGGAGCCGATCGACGGCTTCAATCCGACGACGGGCCTTCCGGAACCGCATCGCTCCGACCCGGCGATGCGTCATGCGATGGGGCTCGCGCTGGTCGACGCCATCGCCGCGCTCGGTCGTGTGGACTATCAGCGCGTCGGGCTTCACGAGTTCGGCCGACCCGACGGCTTCCTCGAGCGACAGGTGGAACGGTGGCGTTCCCAGCTCGCGAGCTATGACGAACTCGACGGCTATCCCGGGCCCGACATCCCCGGCGTCGAACGAGTGGCGAGCTGGCTCGACCGCCATCGCCCCGCGGCGTGGTCTCCCGGAATCCTGCACGGCGACTATCATCTCGCCAATGTCATGTTTGCACCTGGGGGACCCGAGCTCGCCGCGATAGTAGATTGGGAGCTCAGCACCATTGGCGACCCACTCCTCGATCTCGGCTGGCTCCTGGCAACCTGGCCCGACGGCGACAGCTCGCCCATGGGCGCCGCGATCGTCACGCCGTGGGAGGGGTTTCCGTCCGCGGACGAACTCGTCGAGCGCTATCGTCACGGCACCACGCGGGACTTGTCGGCGATCGACTGGTACGCGGTCCTGGCGTGCTACAAGCTCGGCATCATCCTCGAAGGAACCCACGCACGCGCCTGTGCCGGCAAGGCCGACCAGGCCACCGGCGACTTCCTCCACGCAACGACGGTGGCCCTGTTCGAGCGGGCGCTGCAGCGCATCGCCTGAGCGATTGCATCGCCGGCTCGAAGCATCCAAGTAGGGAGCAGCACGGAGGCCACGCCCGATCCATGTCGCAATCCAACCAGGAGATCACCAGCACGCTGACGGCGTCCGGCGCCCGCTTCGAGGTCGCCGAGGAAACGATTCGCGGCATTCCGACGCGGATCTGGAAGAACGCGCCGGCTTCGCTGCGTGCCGTCCTCGAGCGTAGCCGCGAGTTTGGCGACAAGGTCTTCCTCGTCTACGAAGACGAGGAACTCGACTTCGAGACGCACTTCCGGACGGCGGCGCATCTCGCGCACCGCCTGGTCGACGAGTGCGGTGTTCGCAAGGGCGATCGCGTCGCGATTGCCATGCGGAACTTTCCGGAGTGGTCGATCGCATTCTGGGCTGCGACGACGGTCGGCGCAATCGTCGTCCCGCTGAACGCGTGGTGGACGGGAGAGGAGCTGGCGTATGGCATCAGCGACTCGGGCGCCCGTGTGCTCTTCGCCGATGCGCAGCGGGCAACACGACTGACACCGCATCTCGACGCACTCGCGCTCGATCATCGGATCGTGGCGCGCGCCGGCGACGACACACCCGAGGGATGGATGCGGTTCGAAGAGCTGGTCGCTGATGTCCCCAAGGACATCAGCCTGCCACCCGTCGAGCTCGGGCCTGAAGACGACGCGACCATTTTCTATACGTCGGGCACCACCGGGAAACCGAAGGGCGCGCTCGGCACCCACCGCAACATCTGCGGCAATCTGATGAGCGTCGCCTTCGCACAGGCTCGGGCTGCGGCGCGGGGCGGCAAATCGACCGCGCCGCCCGCCAACCGACCACGCAACGCGCTCTTGTTGTCGGTTCCGTTCTTCCACGCCACCGGATGTCATGCGCTCCTGGTCTCGAACACCGCCTTCGGCGGCAAGCTGGTGATGATGTACAAGTGGGACGCGGAGCGTGCGCTGGAGCTGATCGAGCGTGAACGCCTGTCGAGCTTCGGCGGCGTCCCCGCCATGGTGTGGCAGGTCCTCGAGTCGCCGAGCTTTGCGACCCGCGACCTGTCGAGTGTCCGGAGCGTCAGCTACGGCGGCGCGCCCGCCGCGCCGGAGCTGGTGCGCCGCATCAAAGAAGCCTTTCCGGGCGGCACGCCGAGCAACGGGTACGGCCTGACCGAAACGTCGTCGGTCACGACGTTGAACGCCGGGGTCGATTATGTCGAGAAGCCCACCAGCGTCGGCATCCCCATCCCCGTCTGCGACGTGAAGCTCGTTGATCCCGACGGCGCCGAGGTGCCGCGGGGACAGGTCGGCGAGCTCTGGATCAAGGGACCCAACGTCGTCAAAGGATACTGGAACAAGCCCGAGGCAACGGCCGAAACCTTCACGGATGGATGGCTCCACTCCGGCGATCTCGCCGAGATCGACGAAGAGGGCTTCGTGTACATCGTCGATCGCGCCAAGGACATGGTCATTCGCGGCGGCGAGAACATCTACTGCGTGGAGGTCGAGAGCGTCCTCTACGACCATCCTGACGTGATGGACGCCGCGGTGGTCGGCTTGCCGCACAAGGTCCTCGGCGAAGAGGTCGGAGCCGTGGTCCAGATCCGGCCGGGCACGACCATCGACGTCGAAGCCCTGCGCGCACACGTCGCCGAACGACTGGCCGGATTCAAAGTGCCGGTGCGGATCGATGTCCGTCAGGAACCGCTGCCCCGGAACGCCAATGGCAAGATCCTCAAGCGGCAACTCCGCGACGAGATGACCGGAGCGCCCTGAACGATGGGCGACTCGGCATCCGACCGCCCGCTGGCCCTCGCGCCGTTCTTCGGCGGCGATCACCAGGAACTCGTCCGCCACACACCACACGCGCGCACGCTCGGCATCCGTCTCGTGAAGGTCGCGCCCCGCGAGGCAACGTTGACGCTCCCCTACCGCCCCGAGCTCGTCGGCGATCCGGCGCGCGGTGTCGTCTTCGGCGGCGTCATCACCACCCTCCTCGATCAGGCCTGCGGGCTCACCGTGGCGTGCAGTGTCGAGGTACCGTGCGCCATCGCCACCGTCGATCTCAGGATCGACTATCTCCGCGCCGCCGACCCCGGCCACGACCTGTTCGGCCGTGCGCGTTGCACCAAGCTCACCAAGAACGTCGCCTTCATCCGCGCAGCCGCCTGGGAACACGATCCCGAGGATCCGTTCGCCAGCTGCCTCGCGACCTTCATGCTTGGCGCCAACACGACGGAAAGCCCGTACGCGCAACTGTTGCGCGAGCACGCCGAGGCGCACAAGACGTGAGACGCCTCCTCGACAGGATTCCCTACGCGCAGTTCCTCGGCGTGGCGGTCGAGCGCTCCGCAGGGGGCATCGATTGCATCCTGCCCTTCCGCGACGAGGTCATCGGCAATGTACGCCTGCCCGCCATCCACGGCGGCGCCGTCGGTGCGCTCCTCGAGATGACGGCGCTCGTACAACTGATCGACGACAGCGAGGGGGAGCGCATCCCGAAGCCCATAAACTTCGGCATCGACTATCTCCGTTCCGCGGGCGCCCACGAGCTCCGCGCCCGCGCCGAAGTGGTGAAGCTCGGCCGACGGATCGCCAACGTCCGCGTCCAGGCCTGGCAAGAACATCCCGGGAAACCCGTGGCCATCGGCAACGGCAAGTTTCTTCTCTGACGCGGCACGCCGCTTCAGGCACCGATCGAGCCGCCGAGTTCCGGGTCGCGCAGCATCCGGCCACGCGCCGTCAGATCTGGCCACAGGGCGTCCGCGCCGCGGGCGAGCGCCGCGCGACCGAGCTCCTCGGCCCAGAAGGCGTCGCTGCCGAACTCGGACCTCCAGGCCCAGAGGCGGCGGGTGGCGAAATGCAATCCGTGCTCGTAGGTAAAACCGATGGCGCCGTGGACCTGGTGCGCGATGCTGGTTGCCTGATCGACCGCCTCGCCGATCCGCGTCTTGGCGACGGCAATCTCGAAACGCGGATCGCAGCGCGTCGCGGCGACGAAGGCGGCCTCGGCCGCGGCTCCCGACGCGGCCACGTCGCCGGCGAGCTTGGCGAGCTCGTGCTGGATCACCTGAAACTTGGCGATTGTTCGTCCGAACTGAATCCGCTCGCCTGCATACTGCACTGATTGTGCGAGCAGCGCCTCCATCGCGCCGGCCATCTGCGCGCTTCGCAGCATCGCCCCGTACACGCGCACGACGTCGGGTGTCAGCGTCGTCTGTGCACAGGCCAGCAGCGGCGCCTCAACGAAGCGCATGCCGTCGCGGGGCTCGCGAGCAACATTCTGTCCGGAACGCACTGCGTGCGCCGCGACACGTGCGAGCAGCGCAACGCGGATCCCGTCGGGAGCGTTCACCGTCACGACGACATGCGTCGCAACGTCCCCCCACGGCACGTCCGCCGCATCGAGGGTGATGGTCTCGCCACGCAGCGCAGCCGTATCGACACCGTAGGGCACGACCGTCAGCGGACCATCGGGAACATCGATCTTCGCCTCGGTGAGGAGCCACGAGGCGAGCACCGTCTCGGCCAGAGGCAACGGGACCGTGTATCGGCCGCTCGCCCGCACGATCACGTACGCCTCGAGCCAGCTCCCGCCGGCGCCGCCAGCCTCTTCCGGAAGATGCGGCCGCGTGAGCCCGCCCTCCTCGAGAGCGCGCCACAGTTCCCCCTGCCACTCGCCCCGCTCCGCCGCCTCGACACATTCCCTGGTCACGCGATCGCCGAACAGACGAGTGACCGCGTATTCCAGCATGAGCCGCAGTTCGCTCATCGGAGCCCCAGCCCGCGGGCGATGATGCCCCGCAGAATCTCGCGTGTGCCGCCGCGGAGCGAGAACGACGGCGCGTTCTGCACGCAATGTGCGAGCACCTGCTGATAGTCCGAAGCTCCGGCGTCGACGCGCGGTCCGGTCTCGACCAACGACTGGGCAAGCCCGGGAAGCGCCTGCTCGAACACACACCCGATGTCTTTGACCACTGCCGCTTCGAGCGCGGGATTGTCACCGGCATCGAGCATGCCGGCGACGCTGATCGACATCGCGCGGAGCGTCGCAAGATGCGCGACCTGACGTCCGATCGCAATCGCCTGCCGCTCGCTTGGCTCGGCTGGCAGCACCCGCATGAGTTCCGCCAGGAGCGGATAGCAGGACAGGTAGCGCTCCGGACCGCTACGCTCGTACGCGAGCTCGGCCATGACCTGGCCCCATCCGCCACCCTCCTCGCCGACCAGCATATCCGCGGCGACGAACGCATCCTCGAACACGACCTCGCAAAAGTGATCGCTGCCGGCGAGATCGCGAATGGCACGGACAGTGATTCCGGGCCCACCGAGGTCGACGATGAACTGCGAAAGGCCGGCGTGACGCGCTTCGGTTTCGGGCGCCGTCCGGAAGAGCGCAATCATGAAGTCGGCGGTCGCGGCGCCGCTCGTCCAGAGCTTGGTGCCGTTCACGATCCAGCCGCCGTCGGCGGGAACGGCCCGCGCCCGGATCGAGGCCAGATCAGATCCCGAGTCCGGCTCGCTCATGCCGATGCAGAAGAAGCTCTCTCCGCGACAAGTGGGAGGCAGGAAGCGTGCACGCTGCGCCTCGGTCCCGTATCGCAGCAGCAGTGGACCACTCTGGCGATCGCCCACCCAATGCGCGCCGACGGGCGCCCCCGCCGTGAGCATCTCTTCGAGAACCACGTAGCGCTCGAATGCCGAACGTTCGCCCCCGCCGTACTTCTTCGGCCAGGTCATCCCGATCCAGCCGCGCTCGCCGACCTTCCGGCTGAACGCAGGATCGCCGCCGGACCAGGTGAACGCGCGCTTGGCGGGCGGGAAGTCGCGCAGCGTCTCGTCCAGAAACGCCCGCACCTCCGCACGTAGTGCGTCCGTCTCAGGGGGCAGATCCCGGGGCGCGAAGCTAAACGTATTCATCGTGTGGAATCAGACGCGCACCGCCCTCCAAGGTGATTGGAGAAGCGGTGCGCGTACCAGCACGTCGATGTCGCAACTACGCGGCGTCGTAACCGAAGACGGATTTGACCTCGAGGAACTCCTCGAAGCCATGCAGGCCCCACTCGCGCCCGTTGCCGGACTGCTTGTAGCCGCCAAACGAGCCGCCGAAGTCGACGTTGGCACCGTTCAGATGCACGTTGCCCGAGCGCAAACGCCGCGCGACCGCACGCGCGTGATCGATGTCACCCGACTGCACGTACCCGGAGAGCCCGTAGTCCGTGTCGTTGGCGATGCGCACCGCGTCGTCCTCGTCCTTGTAGCCGAGGATCGACAGCACCGGCCCGAAGATCTCTTCACGCGCGATGGTCATGTCGTTCCGGACATTCGCAAAGACTGTTGGCTGCACGAAGAAGCCCTTCGACAAGCCGTCCGGTCGTCCCGGACCGCCCGCCACCAGTTCCGCGCCCTCGTCGATCCCCTTCTTGATGAGGCCCTGGATCTTGTCGTACTGCGCCTGGCTCACGACCGGACCGATCGGATGACCGTCCGAGAACGGATCGGCCACCTGCACCTTCTCGGCGGCCTCCTTCGCGATGGCCTTGGCCTCCTCCATCCGCGACTCGGGCACCAGCATGCGCGTGGGCGCGTTGCACGACTGGCCACTATTGTTGAAACACTGCTGCACGCCGCCCGCGACCGCCTTCGCCAGATCGACGTCCTCGAGCACGATGTTGGCCGACTTACCGCCGAGTTCTTGGGTAACGCGCTTGACGCTCGGCGCCGCGGCCGTGGCGACGGCGACACCGCCGCGGGTCGAACCGGTAAACGACATCATGTCGATACCCGGATGCATGCTGATCGCCTGTCCGACTGTCGGCCCGTCACCATCGACGAGATTGAAGACACCAGCAGGCACGCCGGCCGCGTCGAGCACCTCGGCAAACAGATGCGCACACAGCGGCGAAATCTCACTCGGCTTCAACACCATCGTGCAGCCTGCGGCAATCGCGGGGGCAACCTTGCACGCGATCTGATTGATCGGCCAGTTCCACGGCGTGATCATGCCGCAGACGCCGGCAGGCTCTTTCGTGATCAGGGTCGATCCCTGCTTCGACTCGAACTCGTACGTCTTCAGGATCTCCATTGCGATCATGAGGTGCCCGAGGCCGGCCGGCGCCTGCGCGGCCTTCGACAGCCAGAGCGGTGCGCCCATCTCGCGAGAGATCGTCTCGGCCATCTCGTCGAGACGGCCGCTGTAGACCTCGATGATCCTCTGGAGGAGTGCGACCCGATCGTCCCGGCTCGTTTGCGAGAAGGTCTCGAACGCGTTCCGGGCGGCCTGCACGGCCTTGTCGACGTCGGCGGCCGTTCCGAGCGAGATCAGACCGATCGGCTCCTCCGTCGAGGGATTGATCACCTCGAAGTCGTTCGCCTTCGTGGGGCTCACCCACTCGCCATTGATGTAAAACTTCCGGCAGTCCTTCATGTGACGTCTCCTTCTTGCTGCAGTCGGTATTGTCCAACGATAAACGAAGCGGTCCGAGTAATCTGACCGATCTGAACTCCCCGTGCTATCTGCATCATCTGAATTTGGGCGGACGCTTCTCGAGAAACGCCTGGACGGCCTCCGCGTGCTCAGGGGTCTTCCAGCACTCGCGGAGCAATTCGCTCTCCCGACGCTGAATCTCGCCGAGTTCGGTCGCCGAGCCATTCCGCGACAGGAGATCCTTGGTCATCGCCAGCATCGGTGCGGGATTGGCGGCGAATCCGTGGGCAACCTCGAGCGCCTCGTCGAGGAGACGGTCGGGGGCAACGACCCGCTCGATCATGCCAAGGCGGAAGGCCTCCTCGGCGCTGTAGAGCCGGCCCGAGAGACACATCTCGCTCGCGCGTCCGAATCCCATGCGCTGGACGAGGAAGTGCGTGCTGGCCAACTCGGGCACCAATCCCACTTTGATGAACAGCATGCCGAACTTGGCCTTCTCGGAGGCGAGAATCGTGTCGCAGGGCAGAATCTGGGTGAGACCGATCCCGACCGCGGCACCATTGACGGCCGCGACCATCGGCTTCGAGCGGCGGACGAGGGCGACCCAATCGAGATCCTTCGGCATGCCACCCTGCCCGCCTGCCGTATCCTCCCCGGGGTCCTCGCCGCTGATCCGCTTCTGAAACGTGTCCGACATGTCGGCGCCCGCACAGAAGCCCCGCCCACTCCCCGTCAGGACGATGGCACCAATGGCTGGATCGCCGTTGGCGGCCTCGAGGGCCTGCGCAAGTTCGGCCGCCATCGTCGGCGTCCAGGCGTTCAGCTTGTCCGGACGATTCAGGGTGATGAGAGTAACGTCACCACGCGTCTCGGAGAGGATCTGCTCGTACGACATCGCCCCGATCCTCGGGTGGTGGCGAACGCAAGTCAAGCCGTAGCACCAGGCCCACCAGTTCGGCCGGCCGCAATCGAGGGATCGCGCCGCTCAGCCAGGCTTCCGCTGCGCCATTTCCCGCCGATACCGGGAATAGCGCGGCTGATCGATGCCGACCTTGGCGAGCGTCGTCTCCCAGAGATGCGTCCGGAGCGCCGCGTCCGAGGGTTCGAGCTCACGGGTACGAATCCGCCGCGCGAGCTCGCGGCTGAGCTCGTCGAGCGACCCGTCTCGACCAAGCAACTGCCGCAGACGCGCGTGCTCCTCCGCGGCAGCCAGCGGACCCGCGTCGAGCTCGCGTTCGACGATCGCCAGGGCGTTCACCGCCACACGCGCGTGGAATGCAGCGCGCCCTTCCAACCGCGGCATGGCATCCTGCTCGAGAAAGCTACGGACTGCGCCAACGAGTTCGGCAGCACTCGGCTTGTTCTGCATCGTCAACCCTCCGGATAGATCAGCGCCAGGAGATCGATCTCCGCCTCCGACGCACGGCGTCCGATCGCGGCACGCTCGACGGACCGATCGAGACCAGTTGCGTAGTACCGATACATCATCATGCACATGATGCCCCACTTGAGACTGCCCATGACCTCCCAGAACCGCACCCGCTCGGGATCGACTGGCGCCCCCGCTGTCGACTCGTAGCCCGCAAAGAGATCTTCCCGGGATCCGAAGCCCCCGACGGGCTTGTCGATCTCGCCGAAGCGCCACGAGTTGACGCAGATCCAGCCGAGATCCTCCATTGCATCACCGCGATGCACGAGTTCCCAGTCGAGCACCGCGCGTACGCCGTCGGCGCCGATCAGGAGATTGCCGTTCCGGAAGTCACCATGCACGAGGCGCGGCTCGCCATCTGTCGGCATGCGGTCCTCGAGCCAGCGGAATGCCACGTCGAAGATCGGGTGTGGTTCATCCTGTTGCTCGAAGATGCCCCGGTATTGCCCGAGCTGCTCCGCCGCGGTACCGAGCGGGAGCGCGGCGAGGTCAGCAGCAGGCACCGCCTGCAACCGTCCGAGAATCTCACCACACTGACGCGCGAGCCGGGGACGGGCTGCCGCGTACTCGGCGTCACGCAGAATCTTCCGGGCAATCGTCTCGCCTTCGATCCTGTCCATGATGTAGCCCTCGCCAAGCGCGTCCTCCCCGACGAGCACATAGCGCACGCCCGGGACCGGCACACCAACCTGGTCGACCAATCCGATCACCCGCGCCTCGGTCGCCAAGGACACCGACGTCCCGAATCCGGGATGCGATGCCCCACCCGGAGTCCGACGGAGCACGAGCGCGAGCGGACCGCCCGCGCGCTCGGCGTCGAACGCCCAGGTCTCCTGGTTGGCACCCCCCGAAAGCCGGTGCAGGTCCCGGATTCCCGTCACGTCCGGCAGGGCACGCCGCAGCGCGACTTCCAGCGCGTGATCGATCGTGGTCGGGAGATCGCTCACGCGAGGAAGACGCTCGCCACCATCGCGTCCGAACGCAGGGGCCTGCTCACCCGGTCACGTCCGGGCCGACGGGTCGGCCGTCGACGATCTGATCGAGATACTCCGACAAGCCGTACCCAATCTTGCCATCGCACCGATACTCGGTCATCCCTTCCGTGATCCGCGTGTGCAGCAGCGTTCCGTCTGGCGCGGTCCGACGATTCCGCAGCGGGATCAGCGACAATACCCTACCCGCGATCTCGTATGTTCGTTCATCAGTCCGGGCCCGCACGCGAAGCGCGGTCTGGTAGTCCTCTGGATCCCACTCACTTTCGATACTCGCTTCACGGATCGGTACGTACGCGCCATCGCGGAGAACCATCCCGCTCTGGCGGGTGCGCGTGCCGTCGCCGATGAGCGAGATCATCATCCCGAACTCCGCGTCGAAGCTGATCGGCAGCCAGCGATACCAGCGAATCGCCTGCCAGTAGCGCGCGCCCCACGACTTGTCGCGCAACCCGAATCCGGCGATCTCGTACTCTTCGTCGCCCACGCCGATGTGTCCGTGCACCGCCATGTGCTGCTCGTAGTGCGCCTTCGCGAACGACCCGGCAGCGTCAGATGCTGCTTTGCCTCCATCCGCACGAATGGGACGCCCACCCCACATCGGAGCGATCCCCGTGTAGTCGAGTGCGATCCGGCACGACACCACGGGATTCTCACGAAACGCCTTGGCGGGATCGACCATCTCCCGAGGGCGGGCGAGCACGACTACGCTCCCGGTATAGGTCACCCGCAAGCGCGCGAACGGCTCGACGACCTCGATCCGCATTCCGCCCGCATCCAACGCGGCATTGGAACTGATCTTCGGACGTTTGAACATGAACCCGACCCGGCCATCCGGAAGGTACACGCAACACGACATCTCTGCGTAGCCCTCGTTCACGCGATTGCCGATCCGAAACCACCCCCCGACCCGGCGCACCGGATCGTAGGCGTTGAAGTACATGCTCTCGTTGAAGTTCGAGGCGTCGTCGGGCTCGTGACAGTATTCGTCACTGGGCTCGAGTACGTAGCGGGTTTCGGTTTGAGTTGCCGACATCGCCTCTCCTTCACGCCCTCGCGCCACGAGGGGTCACCGCCGATGTGACCAGAATCGGCCACCGACCTCTAGCAGGGTGCGGTGATCCGGGCGATCGGTTGGGAGGTACGACTCGTCGATGTAACTCCTACCGAACGGCGACCGTTCTCTTGTAACTATGGGGAGGGCCCCACGTACCCCTGCCGTCCGGCTAGCCGTAAGTCCCTGGGAACACGCCTCCCACGAGCCTCGCCAGGGCGCTGGCACGGAGCCTGCTCTATAGCTTGCGATGTCTGACAAACGGACACGCAAGCCGCCGACCCACCGTCTCGCACTCCGCTGCCCGGTAGAGATCTACGAGGCGATCGTCGCTGCGGCGCGCCGCGAGCACCGCACGGTCTCCAACATGATGGTCGAACTGGCGCGCCGAAGTCTCGCGAGCGCGTCCAACTCCACCGAGGAGGCAAGGATGGCAGGTGACCTCCTGCAGGCGAGAACCCTCGAAGCGCTGCGCCAATTGACTTTGCGCAAGGAACACTCGCGATGAGCGCCCACGCTGTGCCTCTCAGACGCAGGCGCCGCTGGCGCGACCTCGCGTTCTCTACCGTCTGGTGCCTGGCGCTGGCTGGGGTCGGCACCCTCCTCGGCTTCGCCGTCGTCGCCTGGATCGAAGCAATGGTGAATCCCTGAGGACTCGGGACGGGACAAACACACGCCCATGAACAAAGCCCTGCTCATCGTAGCGCTGTGCAACTCGACCGCGTGCAGCGCCCTCGTCTTCTTCTGGACGGCATTGGGACCGCGAAGAGCCGATGCGCAGGGAGACGCCATCGTCGATCTGCTGAAGGAACACCTGACGCAACTGGGAAACCTGGTGGATCGCATCACCCCTGAGGCCTAGCACGATCACACAGGCTCACCCGGCCCCGCCGGGACCGCGAGCAAGATCCTGCACCCGGGCGCCGAAACGGAGCTCGGTGTGGCGCACACCGGCACGCAGCCGATAGTCGACGAACGTCCCTTCGCAACTCAACCCCAGGTTGCACAGCAATCTTGCCGAAGCATGATTGCCTTCGAGACACGCGCCCTCGAGCCGATAAGCATCGAGTCCCTCGATCGCGAAGGCACAGAGAAACTGGGAGAGGCGCGTGCCCACGCCGCGACCCCAGGCATGTCGACAGAGCTGGAAGCCGATCTCGAAGCCGCGCTCGCTCCCAGGAACGGCAACGATCGCCCCCTGACCGAGGAAGTTGCCGGTGGCAGCGTCGTCGACCGCGAAGACCAGGGCGTCCGCCGCCTCTCCACACTCCAGGCTCTCATGCTGCTGGTTGATGAATGGCCGGAAGTAGGCGATCGCATCTTCGGCGCTCATAGGTGCGAACCAGAGCCAGCGCCCGACCTCGTCGTCGGAAAGCATCGCGCCGAACGAGACGAGGTCTCGCTCAGCCGCGTAGCGATACAGCTCAGCACCAGACGACCAGACGGCGTCGGGGTGGAAACGATTCACAGGTTGATCCTCCCAAGTAATGGCGGCTCCTCGAAAACGCTACGACCGCGCTGCCAACTTGGAGTAGACCGCCGCGTAGCGGTCCGCCACCGTCGTCGGATCGCAGCGAGCCCTGACAGACGCAAGCCCCCCCGCCTGCAAGCGGCTCACCAAGGCCGGATCGTCTCGCAGAGTGCGGAGGCTGCGGGCGATCGCAGCGGGGTCATCGGGGGGAACGAGCAGGCCGCTGATTTCGTGTTGCACGATTTCCGGCGTCCCCCCGACCGCGGTGGCAACGACTGGAAGCCCTTGAGCCTGTGCCTCCACGATCGCGTTCGACAGGCCTTCGCTCCTGGACGGATGCACGAGGACGTCTCCGGCGCCGAGCCAAGCCGGGATGTCGTCGATGTCTCCCGCGAAATGGACGCGATCTGCAATGGCATTGGCCACCGCCCACTGTTCGAGTCGTCCTCGTTCCGGGCCGGCGCCCGCGAGATGAACTTCGCACTCCCCTCCTTGCCGTGCGACGAGGGCTACGGCACGCAACAGCGTGTCGTATGCCTTCGGAGGATTCAGTGAGCCAACGGCCATGATGCGCATCGGGTGCGCCAACGATCGCGTCGGGACGTCGTTGCCCACGTGCACGAGATTCCCGGTCACCACGGCGTCCGAGAACGTGAGCCCGAGGCGCGCAGCCACGTCGAGCGCCGCTTGCGAGTTGCTCGTCACACAATCGAACCCACCGAAGGGCGCGAGCCACGGCAGCGTTGCGACGCGCAGGCCCTGCGTCATGTTGGCGCTGAGGATCTCGCGGAGCGACGCGACGCGCCTCGCGCCGAGCAATCGCGGCACCAGCGCAAGATAGAAGTTGGTGTGCGGCGACCACGAATGGATGATGGTCGGTCCGATGCGCCGCACGAGCGACATCAACCGCAGAAGCCGCCACGCTTTGACGGAGCTTCGCGGGATCCCGTGCAGCGGCAGGCCCATGCCGACCACGCGCTCGTCCCACACCTCGCCGGGACTGAACGTGGCGACCGCTTGACGCCAGCCGCGTTCGTCCATCGCTTTCGCGACGGCCAGCATCTGGCCCTCGGTCCCCCCCCGAACGAGCTGCCCGATGACGTGCAGGATACTGGGCGTCCAAGGCATCCGCTCACGACGGGCCAGCGGCTTCGCGCTGCGCCCATATCCTTTCGCGGATGCTCGCAAGAAACAGAGGCCGCTCGATGGCCCCATCGATGGCGATCACGCCGTCGCTCGCATTGTAGGTGTGCGTACGGGTCAGGTGCGGGGCCCAATCAGGCTGGAGCGCGGAGACCTCGACCTCGGCGTAACCATCGACGTCGAGCCGCACCACCTTCTGAAACGTGAGCGCGCGACCGTACGCGCCCGAACAGTTCTGTGCAGGGCGGTAGAGATCGCCCCGCCATCGGAACAGCCGGCCAGCGGGTCGCGCCGAGCGAACGTCGGACTTCACGGGATTGGCTTTGTGTGGCGTCCACGGACCGAGCGGCGACTCCGCCCAGAACAGATGCAGCTCATCGGTCGGTGGCGTACCGCCGGCCGAGACGCTTGTGAAGAGCCACCACGTCTCTTCGACCTGAACAAGAGTGGGATCCGCCGCGTAGAGACCCTCGAGGAGCCGCGCCTCGTGCGTCCAGCGATGTGGGAACTCGAGACAGCGATACAGATCGACGGCCCTGTCGGCACCCGAGTCCGGAAGCATGAAGTACGCCCCCTGCCACACGAACACGAACGGATAGGCAAGATGATGGTCGCGCGTCAGCACCATTGTCGGCTCGCGGTCGCCTGCACCGTCGTCCAGCGCGATCACCGAGATATGCCCCTTGCCCAGGGCGTGCAGGAACTCCTCGAAGAACAAGTATCGCTTGCCGTCCCGGACCACCGGGAACGGATCGGCCCAGAACCGGTCGGGGGGAGGCACCAGGTGTGCGAGTTGCCCGACGGCCGGGTGCGGAGTCGGCGCCTCCGGGTCTGTCCCATACGCCAGGAACCACTGCGTGCGGGATACTCTCGCCGCAAGTCGACGACCGAGCAGGCGGGCGCCCAGGCCGACGAGAGCGCCGGCAATGCGAAGAGCGGTCGGCTCGACAGGACCACGACCTTCGCCCGCGCCGATGAGCGCCTCCCGCGGCGCACGGTCGTCCAACCTTCCGTCGACTGCCTGCGCGAGCGCTCTGGCGACGAAACTCGACGCCTGCCAGAGGCGATCGTGGTTCGTCCGGGTCATCGACACCGCCGACGCGTTCGCGAAGGTCTCCACCAGAACGGCCTCGTCAGACGATCCGGACGAGCAGCGTCGAAGCGCGGTATAGGCCACGGGATCTCCCCGCACCGCCTCCCAGAAACCAAGCGGTCCCGCCGACGTCAGAGGATCGGTACCGTGGCCGAAGAACCACACCCCGTGCGCGGCAGCGTCACGAAACGGGCGCAGGTCCCAGGCCCCGGTGAACGCCACGAGTACATCGAGATTGTGAGCGCGCACGCGCTGCGCGCATTCCGCAGGGGACAGCGATCCGGGCGCGTCCCGCGCGCCGCACGCGAGCAGATCGATGTCGTCCACCAGAAGATCGTGGAGATCGATCGGGTCGAGAGGATCGAGATCACGACGGAACCACGCGCGATCGACGTGGGCATAGAGACGGTACAAGAGCGTCCGCCAACGAGCGCCAGGCTGCGAGTGCCGCCCATCTGCCCAGTGCCCCGTATCGACGACGAGTACCACATCGGCGCGCGCCTCGCCCTGCAGCCGCGCGAGGGAGTGATGCACCCATCGCGGGGCAACGAGCGAGTCGAGGAGGACGCCCACCCTGAGGGAGCCTGCAGGCACAAGAGGAGGAACCACTATCTGCCGCGCGTTTGCAACCGATGGAGGCAGCGGAGATCATCCGGCGGTGTCCTCCCGGACGTCCATCATCGCCTTCTCCGTTGCGCAGAACTTGCGAATGCGGTTCCGTGCGCTGTCCGGCGATACACGCACGACAATCACGACGACGCCAAAGCACGAGGCCGCCGCCGACACCGTGGCCCGCGCACGCGAGGTCTTCGGAGACTACCTGCACTATGGGGGCATCGCTGCCGACGCGCTCCTGGACAAACGCGTCCTGGAGATCGGTCCGGGCGACAATCTCGGCGTCGCGCTCATGTTCGTGGCATCGGGTGCTTCGCACGTCGTCGCACTCGACAAATTCCGCGCACCCGAAGACGCGACACGATCACGCGAGCTCTGGAACGCGTTGCGGACGCAACTCGACGATCGCGCACGGGCTCGTCTGGACCGCGCCGTTTCGAGGAACGGCACGATGGAACTCGATCCCGACAGGCTGCGCTACCTCCCCGGACATGCCATCGAAACCTGCCCGACGGCCCTGGAACCTGCCTCCTTCGACTACATCGTCTCCCGAGCGGCTCTGCAGGAAATCCACGAGATCGACGCCGCCTTCTCCGCCATGGATCGGCTCCTCCGCCCCGGCGGCCTGATGATCCACAGGCTCGACTTCCGGGACTACGGCATGTTCAGCGCGGAGGGCATGCACCCGCTGACGTTCCTGACGATTCCCGACGTCGTCTACCGATGGATGTCCACCGCCACCCGGAAGCCGAACCGGCGCCTGCGGGAATTCTATCGGCAACGGTTGGCCGAATGGGGATACGACGTCCGCGTCCTCGCCACCCACGTCCTGGGAAACGAACACGATCTGGATCCTCACAAAGAAACGCTCGAGCCGGACGTCGACTACACCGACGCGAATCTCGATCTCATCCATCGGATCCGGCCGCGACTGCGCCCGGAGTTCAACCGTTGCTCCGACGACGAGCTGCTGACGAGCGGAATCGTGCTGGTCGGTCGGAAGCCCACGGATCGCCCGGGCGCGTGATTCTGAGTCGCGTGCCGCGGCTACCGAATCACGCGGGTCGCGTAGTGCTGGTGTCCCACGATTCGCGCGGGTCGAGTTCGTCCTCGCGCGGCCCTGCCGCCAACCAACCCGCCGCGGCCTCCTGGCCCTGCTCGTACATCGCCTGCAGGACGCCGTGCTCGAAGTAGAGGTAGGAGCCGGGCGTGAAGATGTCGTCGCGCGCGGGACGCACGACGTCGTAGAGCTTGACGTCGCGATAGGGACCCCCATCGATGCGAGCGACACGATTGCGCTCGAGCAACAGCTTCCGATCGATATTGTAGGCGTTCTCGAGAAAGCTATCGACGGCACGTTCAACGGCGCGCCCGAAGTGTGGAAACGGACCGGTGGTGGGATCGGGCGGCTCGGTGACCAGTACGGTCACGATCTCGTCGGCGCCCATCGCCACGACCGGGGCCAGAGGCGTATTGACCAGCAATCCCCCGTCCCAGAGATGATGGGATCCGACCTGTACCGCCGGAAACAAGAGCGGAATGCTCGCGCTCGCGAGCACCATGTCGACGGTGATGGCGTCGACGATCTCGTATTCCGGCGAGCGCGTGTGCGGCGTATTCATCGTCACGAAGCGTACGACGCGACCGGAATGCGCATCCATCGTATTGATGGCCAACCGGACCTCGTCTTCCGGCACCTCCTCGCCACCGATCGCGTCGATCAGTCGCGTGCGGAGCATTTCGGTATCCGCCACGAAGGTCTCTCCGATACCCTCCAACAGACGGCTGACCAACTCGAACCGGGAGGCCAACAGATACTCGACCCAGATCGCCAGCACGCTCCCGGGACGGAACGCGAGATGGTGCGACGCGTGCCGCAGGAACCTCCGTGCAGGATCGATCGACGTCAGCCAGTTGCCCATCTCTCTCACGCTGAGCCGGAGGAAGGAGCCGATGGCGTCCTCGAAAAACTGGGCGCTGGCCACGACCGGCGGGTCGGCACTCAAGCCGTGCCAGAACTCCATCATCTCGCGCGGCGTCTTGCCGGCGGCGATCAGCGCCGCGTTGATGGCCCCGGCCGAGGTCCCGGACAGTACATCGGGGCCGTGCTCGAACCGCGGATGCTCGATGAGACGCTCGTATGCACCAACCTGGAACGCCCCACGGGCACCACCGCCCGAAAGCACGAGACCCAGCTTTCCCCGTCCGCCCCGAGCAATGCTCAAGCGTGCCACTCCGCCACCTCCGCTGGGGGCGTCTCAAGATCAGAATACCAGGAATGGGTCGCCACCCGTGCCTCCGAGTACATCCACTTACGACATCTCGGGACCGCCTGCCAAGCCCGTAATCCTTGCATTTCTGCCATCCCCCGATCCTTGACCTACCGCCTGCCGTGGGTGATCCTTCACCTCACTGACATTCTACGTCTTGAACAGGAGGGTTTTCCGATGCTTCGACTTCCCAGTGCCGCGATCGCGGCCACGCTGAGCGCAGCCTTGCTTCTCTCGGCGGGACACGCCGACGCGGCCCCGACCGCGTATAGTGCGACCGGCGCGGTCGCCGCCGACATTCAGGCGACGGTGGACGCCTTTCGCGCAGCCCTTGGCGATCCGAACAATGGCAGCGCCGCCGGCGCCCAGCCCGCGGGGCGCCGCGAGATCAACTGGGATGCAGGCATCGTCCCCTTCGACTTTCCGGGCGACTTCTTCAATACGGTCGTGACACGCGGCGCGGTCTTCAGCACACCCGGATCCGGCTTCCGCGTCAGCAACGACGGCATCGACAACGAGTTCGATACCTTCAACCCGACCTACCCCGATCAATTCACCACCTTCAGTACGCCCCGACTCTTCTCGGCACTGAACAGCACCATGGTCGAGGGGCACTTCTTCATTTCCGGCACCGATTCCCCGGCAACGGTGAGCGGCTTTGGGGCCGTGTTCACCGATGTCGATGACATCGGCAGTTCGTGGATCGACTTCTACGACGGCATCGGCCGACGATTGGCACGCGTCGTCGCACCGACGAGCGCCGAGGGCCTGTCGTTTGCGGGCGCTACCTTCGACACTGAGCGCGTGTTCCGGATCGTCGTCCAGGCAGGCGTGGTCCCGCTCGGACCCGACGATGGCGCCGAGGGCGATGTCGTCGTCCTCGATGATTTCATCTACGGCGAGCCGCAACCGCGCGGCGCCGAGTTCTGCGAGAACCCGACCCCCACCAACAACTGCAAGGTGAATGGCGTCAAAGGCCAGCCGTGCATCGGCACGATCGGTGACGACAACATTCGCGGCAGCGATGAAGCGGACGTGATCGTCGCGGGCGACGGCAAAGACAGGATCCGTGGCGGCGCAGGGAACGACATCATCTGCGCCGGCGCCGGGAACGACTACGTCCGTGCCGGCCTCGGTGACGACATGGTTGCGGGCGAAGGCGGCGATGATCGTCTGCGCGGCGAGCGCGGCAACGACATCCTGTCCGGCGGCACGGGTGACGACAACGTCAACGGCAACGTCGGCGACGACGTCGTGGTCGGCAACGAGGACAACGACCGCCTCGCGGGCGAGCGTGGCGACGACATGCTCGACGGTGGCCTCGGCGTCGATTCGCTGAACGGCGGCAAGGGCACCGACACCTGCACCGACCCGGACGGGTCGAGCGACAAGAACTGCGAATAGCCGGTTGATTTCCTGCGGCGGCGCCCCCCGAACGAGGGGCGCCGCCGTACGGACATTCGCAGATCTGTTCGGGATCCGGCGCGCGCGGCGCGCCATCGCGGGACCGCAAGGCCACGCAGCTACGTAGTTTCCTGGTAGCGAATTCGCGCCGGTTCCTCCGCCAGCGAGCCCACGGCGCTGCCGCACCCGATCCTTCGGGTCAGTGCGTGACGCGCCGTGACATCGATGCGCCTCCGAGTCCTGCCGGTTGTCATTGACGGCGTGATCGCGGCGGTGGTAGCGCTACGAAGGTCAGACGCGAAAGTCACAAGTGCGAAGTGCTGCACCCAGCCGTCGTTTCCCGGAGGAGATAGCCATGAGATTGGCCCGCGCCCTAGTCATTACGGTCGCCGTGCTGACGTGCGTCCTCGCCAGCACCACGAGCCATGCACAACAGTTCTCTCTCGATCCCATTTCGCCAACCATTCCGCCGCTAGCGCCGTACCTGGCCCTCCCGCCGTGCGGTCTGGCCGCGCCGTTCTCTCCAGCGGGCGACATCATGGCGCTCGGTCCGCCACTGATCGTGATTCCGTCGGGTCCCGCCGGCTGCGGACTTGGACTCGCCGCACCCGGCAACGTAAACGCGTTCTCGAGTGGGCTCGGCCCGCCGGCAGGGTTCCCACTCCCAGCCGGTGGAGTCGGATTCGCGTTCAGCGTCGACGCCTTCGCGACCGGGGATGTCTTTGGTGCGGGTTGCGGTCTGTTCCCACCCTTCGTGGGAGCGTTTCCGCCAGACGTCGGTTCGGAGGCAGCTGACCTGACGATCGGTGGCACGAGCGACGCCCAAGCTGACGTCTTCGCGAACTGGGCGGGCCCGGGCGCCCCGCTTCCGGCGGCCGCACCACTACCCGGCACGATGCCGCACACACAGATCGGAGACGGCGACGCGCTCGCTGCACCACCGTTCTTCTTCGCGCCCGTACCTCCTGGTGCGGGCCTGCTCGAGCCCGGCCCAGGCTTCGACAACGTCGACGCCGTCGACATCAGCGCCCCGCTCGGCGCGATCGACGCGGTTGGCCCCGATGGCGTAACGGAAGTCAACGTGTACTTCTCACTCGACGGCGCGACGGCATTCGCCGCGGCCGGAGCGGGGCCGGGTGATGTCCTGACTGCTGTCGGCGGCGCCTTCGGACTGTACGCTCCGGCCGCCGCACTCGGGCTGGTGGCTGGCGACGACGTCGATGCGCTCTACGTCACCGACTTCGTGGCACCGCCGGGAGCCTTCGGACTCGGGGACACCCTACTCTTCTCACTCGCTCCGGGATCGCCCTCTGCCGGCGGTGCTTTCGACTGCTCGATCGGCTACCCGATCGGCGAAGGTCAAGTCCTCACCGACCCGGCGACCTGCTGCGCGCTCGGTGTTGGATTCGCCGCCTGCTGCCTGCCCCTCGCGCCGCCTTGCATGGTCTCCGACGCCGGCGCGTTCGATCTCTGGGACGGCGCCGTGTGCGGCGCGAACGCGGTCGGCGCAGGCGAGGACAACATCGACGGGCTGGATCTCCTCCCGGGGCCCGTGCCCCCACCGGCGACCCCCGTACCAACAATCGCACCGCCGACACCGACTGTCACGGCTACGCCAACGCCGACCTTCACACCGCCTGCGACGGCCACCTGCACCGCTGTCCCGCCGCCGGCTGGGCCGACGCCGACCCCCGCCAACGCCAAGGCCGGCAACAAGTGTCAGCGCACCATCGCCAAGGAGCTCTCGAAGCTCGTCAAGGCGGAAATGAAGGCGCTCGACAAGTGCCACAACTCGATCTTGAAGGATAAGATCGCCGATCCTGGCCCCGGCGGTGGCCTGCGCCTCGCCGCGTGCATGGCGGACCTCACGACCGCCGCCAAGCTCAGCAAGGCGTCCTCGAAGATCATCGCGAAGATCGCCGGCAAGTGCGGCGGCGCCAACAAGACATGCGGTGACTTCGATCTCGATGAGGAGCTCCCCAGCGATCTCGGCTTCGGTGCCACCTGCCCCTCGTTCGAAGGCAGCTGCGCGGCCGCGATCGCCGACTGCGACGATCTCTCGACCTGTGTCGAGTGCATCGCCGACGCGGCCATCGATCAATCGATGGTGCTCTACTACGACGCCATGATCGACTCGCTGGTCGGCAGCACGCTCAACAAGTGCCAGCAGACGATCGGCAAGGAGACGACGAAGTACTTCCTCGCCAAGGAGAAGCTGCTGCTCAAGTGCAAGGACGCGCACTTGAAGGGCAAGCACACCGACTTCTGCCCGGATGTCACCGCGCCGGCGGGCAGTGTAGCCGAGAAGACCGCCGTCAAGATCGCCAAGGCGGAATCGAAGAAGATCACCAAGATCTGCAAGAGCTGTGGTGGTGCCAGCAAGAGCTGCGACGACACCGTCACCTTGGTGAACCCTGGTGGTGTGGGCTCGATTCCTGGAGTGGCGAGCGGCGACGATCTCACGCCAGCGGCGATCGGCTTCCCGGCGAGCTGCACGGGCGTCACATTGCCGCCGGTTCCCGGCCGGCCCGCAACCCCATGCAGTGGGACGGTGACGACGCTCGCCGATCTCGTGACCTGCGTGGACTGCGTGACCGAGTTCAAAGCGGACTGCATCGACGCCGCGGCCCGACCGGAGTTCACGGTATATCCGTGCGAATGTAGGTAGAAGATGTGACGGACCGCGGGGCGAGAACGTCTCGCTCCGCGGTCCGATCATGCCGGTCAGGCTTCTGCGCAGCGCGCGCTACGCATCGACGTTCATCACGCGGGAGCGAACCCGCCGGCGACCGTCGTCGTCGCAATGAGCCGCGTATTCTCGAGCCCCGCCGTGCGATGCACGGTCGAAGCCTGATAGTCCGGCATCGAAATCATCTCGAGCATCGCCTTCCGCGACGGATACACCACTACGGCAACGTCGTCCCATGACTCGTCCGGTGGCGCGATGGCGCAACGGTCGACGCTACCAACCCAGACGATCCCAGCTCCCACCTTCGCGAGCTTCTCCATCGCCACGACCCCGTAGCGCCCGTAGGCATCCCGTCCGGAACAGGGCTCCGCGTCGAAGTCTTGTGGATACTCAGCGCGCTCCCGGTACTTGAGCAAGTTGATCATAACGAGTGGGGTCTCGACGGGCTCCTGCAAGAACGCGAGGAACTCTTCCAGTGGCGGATCGATCATCTTCTGCATACGTCCTCCGTGTCTAGGCGCGCGCGGCGGTGACCGCGGCGCGCGTGCTGTCGTACGCTCGACGGGCCGCTTCGTCTACCGACAGCGCGCGATGTTCCGTGGAAAGGATCTCGACCGAGAGTGGTGCCACGACGCCGATCTCGTCCAGCAAGCGGATCAAGCCGGTGAGGTCGAACGCGCCGGCGCCGGGAAGACGCCGGCGCTCGATCGTATCCTCGACGAGCTCGCCGACCTGCGTAGCGTCGGCGTCATCGAGTTGCACGGCGTGAACCCGCGTGCCGGGAATTGCGCGGATCTGCGCGGCATCGGCCGCACCGCGAAAATAATGCCAGGCATCGACCAGCACACCGCCGTTGGCGTACCCAGCTTGCCGAGCGATCTCCCACGCGGCGCCGGCGTCCGGAATCCCCGTCCACGGCAGGAACTCGATCGCGACCGGCAACCCACGATGCGCCTGCGCACGCTCGCACACACCGGCGAAGCGCTCCGCGACCGCTGCCAGCTCGTCCATCTCCGCCGCCGGTCCCATCTCGCCGACGTTCAGATGATGCGGCTCGAAGAGGTCGGCCATTTCATACAGCCGGTCTTCCAGTCGACGGGCACGCGCGCCGCGCTCGGCGCCGTGCGCCCAGTCGTAGAGAAACTCGATCTCGCCGACGACGATGTCGTGTTCGGCGAGCACGGCCTGCATATCGCGATCGGAGAGACCACTTTTCCTGGCAAGCGCATAGCTCGACGCCTCGATCCCGATAGCCGCGAAGCCTGCACGCGCCGCCGCGGCAACGCGCTCTTCAAACGAGAACCGGGCCGGATCGAGCACCCCCGCTCCGGTGAGGGTGTAGTGACTGGCGATCAGATCGTTGCGTGAAAGTGACCTGCCCACGCCTGTCCCTACCGCCCGGACGCGTGCGCCGCAACGTAGGCGTCGAGTCCGTCCATGGCACGGATGAAGAGGCGGTCGATGATTCCGGGAAAGAACGGCGCCGCGACCCGCATCATCAGACGGGGATCGACCGCCAGCGTCCATCGGACCCGGGTCCCGCCGCCGGGACGATCCTCGAACTCGGTACACTCGACCTGCGCATGCGCGAGCGGCAGCGTCGCACGGTCGATCCGGTAGGCGAAGCGCCGCCCCTCGTCCCAGGCGAGCATCGTCTCTTCATAGCGCTGGCCGCTGACGGTGGCCCGCCGCATCGTGCCTAGGCCGAACGGGATCCCCTGCTGGCGATACGATGCCTCCGAAACACCCGGCCACCACGCCGACCACGTAGTCGGGTCGGCGAACGTGGCCCACACGTCCATCCGCGACGCGGCGACATCTCTGGTCGTCACGTACCGCTGTTCCGATGCGTCCAACAGATCGAGACCCACCTCGCGCATTACGAACCACATGGATTCTCCCCTTCGGCGAAACCGGCGGCGCGCATCGCTATCTCGTCTCCTCCGCGCCGCGCGGGCGCGTCTCGGGTCCGAACACGTACAGCGTATGACCGAGCACGGCCGTCGGCGTCCGCTCCCGGAACGTCGCGTAGGCGTCGCCCACGGGCCAGTAGGTGCTACCGTTCACGAAGTATCGCTGCCCCCAGAGGAAGTTCACGCTCACCACCGCATGCGAGGCACGAACGCGGTCGTCGAACAGGGAGCGGTAGCGGATCCCGTACACCTCTGGCGGCACCCGACCGAAAGAGGCCAGGTCGACACGCTCGATCTCCTCGTCCCGCATGTAGTCACGCAACGCCACGAGGTCTTGACCCCAATCGGTGTTGGAGTCGAGCAGGTAGCGATGCCCGCTGGCCGCTCCTCCACTCGGCAGATTGAAGAACGGCAGATAGTGCGGCCACGCCGCCACGGTCGTGATCAACAACCACACGCAGGCGACGGCCACACCCGTCTCGAGCAACGCAGGCCGGCCCGACCGGCACCAACGCTCGGTCGTCACCAGGCGCCCGATCCAGACGCACAGGAGCGGAATCACGAAGAGCACGTAGCGAAGACCGATATTCCTCTGCCCGACCACGCTGAAGAACACGGTCAGCCCGACCGCCACCGCGAGCAGAGGAATCTCCGCGCGGATCGGGCGCGGCCGCAGGATGGTGGCCACCAATCCCAGCGCAAGCAACGAGAAGGGGAGCTTCACGGCGAGGGCCACCAGGTAGTAGCTCCAGAAGCCAGATCGACTGAACGATCCGAGGAGATAGGAATCATACCCGCCGAGGCCGAGTTGGACGTCGATCCCCCGCACCAACTCGAACGGCAGCGGAAGGGGGAGCCAGGCCGGCAGCTGCGATTGCACCGCCCGGGCCGACGGCGTGGTGAATGCGAACTCTCCCAGACGCGTCGCCGTGCCGTCGAAGCCGTAGCCGAAGTTCACCACCAGGAGCGCGATCCCGATCGCCACCGGCCAGGCGCGGAGCGTACGCCATCGCGTCCCTGGCGCGGCGCTGGCGAGGCTCGCGATCGGCAGCACGACCAGCAGCAACAACCCGGTGAGCTTGCAGAGCACGGCGAGCCCGATCGCCCCCCCCAGCGCACCGAGCCGTCCGAGGGTCGGGCGCTGCTGCCAGGCGTGCAGTGCCCAGAGCGCGGCGACTGTCGCCGCCGCGAGATACACGTCCGGCGTGATCAGCCGACCATGCGCGATGAGATTCGGCGCCAACGCCACGAGTCCGCCCGCCAGGAGCGCGCCCTGACGTCCATATAGAGCCCGGGCATAGCCGACGGTGAGCAGGCAGGTCAGCAGCAGCACGGCAATCGAAACGCTGCGTGCGCGGAGAACATGCTGCTCGTAGCGTTCCAGATCGCTGTGCGCGAAGAGCCGACCGAGTTCCCAGGAGGAGCGTCGCCCGGCGAGCGGCGAGGGATCGAATGCCGGCGGGCCGAGCGCACGCACGACCAGTGCAGGGAGCATCCTCGGCAATGGCGGCGAGCCAGGATCGACGTGAAACGCGCGCCCCTCCAGCAGGGCGAGGCCGTGCGGCAGATTGGCGAACTCGTCGACGGTCACCGATTTCCGGGCCGCCGACGTCCATGCGAGCAGCACGTTCAGGGCGAGACAGGCGGCAACGAGCCCGCCCATCATCCGGGACCTATCGATCAGGATCGCTCCGCGTCGCAACGCACCGACAGGAACGACGCCCGATGAGTACACGCTGTCGGCCGCCCGCTCACGATGCTTTTGCTGCCTGCTTCAGGCCCCGGCACACCGTCCGCAGGACCTCGACCCGCGCGGTGCGCTTGTCGTTGGCCGGCACGAGCGTCCACGGGGCATCCTTGGTGTCGGTGCGAACCACCATGTCGTGCACCGCGGCTTCGTAGTCCTGCCAACGCTCGCGGTTGCGGTAGTCCTCTTCGGTGATTTTGTACTTCTTGTACGGCGTCTCTTCGCGCGCGCGGAAGCGCTCGAGCTGCGTCTCGGGATCGAGATGCAGCCAGAATTTCCGGACCAGGATGCCGTGCTCGACGAGTTGTTGTTCGAAGTCGTTGATTTCATCGTACGCTCGCCGCCACTCGTCGACGCGCGCGAAGCCCTCGACACGCTCGACCAGGACCCGCCCGTACCAGCTCCGATCGAAGATCAGGACCGTGCCCGCCCGGGGGAGCTGCCGCCAGAACCGCCAGAGATAGTGATGCGCCGCCTCCTCCGACGTCGGGGCGGCGACGGCCGCCACGCGATAGTCCCGCGCGTCGATCGCACTGGTCAGCCTGCGGATGACGCCGCCCTTCCCTGCGGCATCCCACCCCTCGAACACGAGCACGGTCGTACGCGACTCCAGGGCGGCGCGACGCGTCAGCCGAGCGAGCGTGGTCTGAAGCCGGGCGAGTTGCGTCTTGTAGCGCTTGCGCGGAAGTTTCGCGGAGAGATCCACCCCGGCAAGCACCGTCCGCTTGGCCACTGGTGCTGGCCTGGGCTTGACGCGGGAGCGCTTCCGCGCCCCACGCCGGGCCAGCCGCTCGGTGATGGCATCGAGCATCGTCCGGGCGACGAACACGTCCCGGAAGCGCGCGTCGATCGACTCGACGATGTGCCACGTACTGCCCTCGGCACTGGTCTCGCGAAGCATCCGCTCGGCGACAGGCATGCCACGATCGTAGTGCTCGTAGATCGCCCAGTCCCGATCGTCGCCCGCCGGGCGACGCTTGCCTGCCCGCTTCAGACGCCGCTTGTGCTCGCGCTTCGACACGTGCAGCCAGAATTTGAGCACGAGCGCGCCATCGGCCACCATGGTGCGCTCGAAAAGCGCACCATGCGCCATCCGTCGCGCGAATTCCCGCTCGCCAATCTCCCGACGGGCCCGGTCGGCGACGACCTGCTGCGACCAGGCTCCGAAGTAGATTCCGAGCTGGCCCCGGCCAGGCAGGGTCCGCCAGAAGCGCCAGAGCCGCGGACGCTCCAGCTCCTCGTCACTCGGCGGGCGGAGGGCGAACGTCTCGAGATAGCGGGTGTCCATCCATTCGTGCAGCGTGTTCAAGGTCGCGTTGCATCCGACGCGATCGTCCCCCGCAAGCACGACGATCACCGGGAAATCTGCGGTCGACAAATCGTACTGCGCGTTGATGAGCCCCACACGCAGGCCGGGAGTCTGCCGCGCGTACGCCGCCTCCGACAGCACCTGTCCCACTTCCGCGGCCTCGAGCATCGTGATGCCGCGTACCGCGTCGCCTGCATGACCGCAACCAGGGCCACGCCCCCGACCGACAACGCCCCAGAATAGTACTCTATCGCCAGAACGGCGCAGTGGGGATCTCCGCGACATGACGCAGCGTCTCGTTTCGTGCATGCTGCCACCTGATGCCGGATGACAGGAAAGCGGACGTCTTCCGTCTCGACGCGGACGCCGAACAGCTCTGGCACGAAGACCACGAGGTCCCCCTGTCACCGAAGTCGTTGCGCGTCCTCCGCTATTTCATCGAGCACGCCGGCCGCCTGCTCGACCGCAGCGAGTTGCTGTCTGAGATCTGGGGTGACGTACACGTCACCGACGACGCGCTCCGGTACACCATCCGTCAGATCCGCAAAGCACTCGGGGACAACGTCGGCACGCCAGTATTCGTCGAGACCACGCCCAGGCGCGGATGGCGCTTCATCGGGCGCGCAGTACGCACGGGACCGCAGGCGTGGCTCATCGAGGCCTCTGGTCGACAACCGGTCTCGCCTCACCCGGCCCTCGAAGACCGCCAGGCCCCGTTCGTCGGTCGCGAAACCGAAGCGAGCGTCTTGATGGAACGGCTGGCACGTGCACGCACCGGCACGCGCGAACTGGTGCTCGTGTCGGGCGAGGCCGGCGTCGGGAAGACCCGGCTCATCGAAGCGTTCCTCGATCGCATCGCGGGCGAACCCGAGCTGTTCGTCGCCCGTGGCCAGTGCGTGGAGCACTACGGCGAAGGCGAAGCGTATCGCCCCGCACTCGAGACACTCGAACGACTGTGCGAGGTCGTTGGCGGCCAGGGACCCGTGGCCATCCTCCGGCGCTACGCACCCATGTGGCTTGCCGAGCTCCCTGCCCTCACTGACCCCGCCGAACGCACCTCGCTCCGCACGCAGCTTGCGGGCGCCTCCCAGGGGCGCATGCTGCGCGAGTTCGCGCGCGCCCTGGAAGAGCTTTCACGCACGTGTACCCTCGTCCTCTGGATCGATGATCTCCACTGGAGCGACCGCTCGACTCTCGATCTTCTGACCCTGATCGCACAACGCGCGGAACCGGCGAAGCTGCTGATCATCGGCACCTACCGCCCAGCGGAAGCCGGCGATGCGCAGCACCCGCTCGTAACCATGCGGCGTGATCTGGAAGTCCACGGGCATTGCCATCACCACGCGCTCGAGTTTCTCACCGTCGAGGCGGTCGAGGATTACCTGCGGCAGCGGCTCGCGACCGACACTCCGGTCGCCTTCGCTCCGGAACTGGCGCGATTCGTTCAGGAGCGCACCGAAGGCAACCCACTTTTCATGGTGAGCGTCATCGACCACCTGATCAGCCGCGCCATCCTGGTCCAGGATACCGACGGCTGGCGCCTCGATCGCTCGTTGGCCGCCCTCGAAGCTCCCGCGAGCGTCCGACAACTCCTGGCGCGGGATCTCGACCGCCTACCGCGTCTGGACCGCGAGATCCTGCAGGTCGCCAGCCTCGCCGGCATGTCGTTCTCGGCCGCAGCGCCGGCCGCTGGACTCGCGATCGCGACCGAAGACGTCGAAACACGCTGTGAGGCCCTCGCCCGGACGGGGCGTTTCCTGCTCGCCGCTGGCAGCGAGTCGTGGAACGACGGCACGATCGCCTCCCGATACTCCTTCATCCACGCGCTGCACCGCGATGTCCTGGCCGCGGATCTCCCGGCAGCGCAGCGCGCCCGGGCGCACCACCGGATCGGATGCCGGAAGGAAGCCGGACACGGCGACCACACCGCGACGCACGCGGCCGAGCTGGCCCAGCACTTCGAAGAGGGTCGCGACCATCAGCGCGCCATCCGCTATCTCGCGCTCGCCGGAGACCTGGCCGCGCGCCGCTACGCGAACCGCGAAGCGACTGAGCATCTCCGACGCGCGCTGCGTCTCCTGCCTGAGATCCCAGCCGGAACCGAACGCGACCAGCACGAGTTGATGTTGCGACTCGCCATCAGCGCTCCGCTCGCTGCCGTGGAGGGGTACGCCTCGCCCGATCTCGAAACGAACCTCCGACGTCTCGAGGAGCTCGGCCGCACGTTCGATGAATCCTCCGAGTTCTTTCCGGTGCTGCTCGGACTCTGGTCCCTCCACATCGTCCGGGCCGACCTGCCGACCGCATGCGACATCGGCGGCCGCCTGCTTCGCATCGCCGAGCGGGAGGCCCAGCCACTCGCACGACTGCAAGCGCACCGCGTGCTCGGACACAGTCTGTTCTACCAGGGAGACCTCTCTGGATCTCGGCATCACCTCGAGCAGGCCTTGGCATGCTACGACACCTCCACGCATCAGCGCCTCGACTATTCGTATGGCGACGATCCGGTGGTGCTGTGCCACTCCTACTTCGCGTGGGCGCTGTGGTTTCTCGGCTACCCGGAACAGGCCACGCGCATGACGGAGAACGCCATCATCGTCGGCCGTGCGCTCGCCCACCCGCCTAGCCTCGCATTCGGCATGATCTACGGAGCCATGCTGCATCACTTCCGGCGCGATACTGCAGCGGCCGAGGCGCAGGCCGAGGCCGTCGTGCAACTCGCACGCGACGAAGGCATGGCACTGTGGCTCGCACTCGGGACGATCATCCATGGCTGGGCGCTCGCCGACCGTGGCCTGGTCGACCGCGGCGTCGCCGAGATGGCCGACGGCCTGACGGCCTGGAAACATACCGGTGCCGACCTGGGACGCCCATACTTTCTCTGCCTGGTCGGGGAAGCGTACGGGCGCGCGGGCCGAATCGACCTCGGACTCGACTTGATCACGGAAGCCGACGCCCTCATCACGCGCACGGGGCAGCATGTCTTCGCGCCCGAACGCCTGCGAGTCGAGGGCGAGCTCCTGCTCGCCAAGGCACGTGCCAACGGAGGCGGCGCCGCACCCTCGGGCCACACCCGAGCCGAGACGTGCTTTCGCGAGGCGATCGCGATCGCCCGCCAACAGGGTGCGCGCGCGACCCAGCTACGCGCCGCCCTCGGCCTGGCGGAGATGCTGCAGGACACCGGAGATCCGAACGCGGCCCGCGACGAACTCTCCGTGGCGCACGACTTCGACGAGGGCCTCGCCGACCGGGACCTCCGGACGGCACACACGCTTCTTCGTACGCTGCGCTAGGTACCCTGCGCGGACAGCGTGGCCTGCTTCACGACGCGGCAGCGCGGCTCGGGATGCGTCGCCGCCCGCACCCAACGAACGCACATCGTGCCACGGGTATGCCCCGCGGTGTCGACCCAGTTCGGAACGCCGGGATCCGAGTGCGCCACCACCAACTGCACCGAACCGTCGTCGCGCACGCTCGCACCGCCGCTGTTCACGTGCACGTTCCGAAAGCGGTAGTCGAGCGACTCTGCCCAGATGTTGCCGAGCTGGAAGTTCCAATAGTCGCAGTCCGGCGGCGTCATCTCGATGACCAGCGCTTCGTCGGGCGCGAGCGCCCAGAGACCGAGCCAGATCCGCACGTTCGGGTCGCCCCCCACCCGCCGATGCTGCTCGGCATCTGGCAGGTGAAACGCATTCATGGGCGCCTTGTCCCGGAACTCCATCACCCAATCGGCGAACCATTGCGCACAGCCGAGCGCGTACATCGCCGACCCCAGCAGCTGACCCGGCACGCGCGCCGCATCGAGCGGCCCCGGTGGTGCCGTCGCATCCAGGCACTCGATTTCCAACTCGACGGGACGCTCGTGGGCCCGATCGAGGAACGTCTGACGCACGAGAATCTGCGACGTGTCCTCGGCCAGGCGAAGCCAGTTGCCCGGATGTTCCGTCTGGCTCGCCATGATCTCGAAGCGACCCTCCGCATCGAGGGTCAGCTCCGAATCCTCGAGATGCCCCGCACCTCCACTGATCCGATCACGCGCGGCGAAATTCTGGTTCTGCGCCGCAAAGCTGAGATAGTGAATACTCCCCCGCTGCCCGCGGATGCGATAGGTGTACCGACCGCTCACGGATGCGCTCACGTAGTAGTTGTCGGGATTGTCGAGACCCATCTTGACCAGATCGGGCATCGCGCGGAACGCTGGATGCTTCGGCCCGGTGGCCTCAGCGAACGACACCAGTCCGGCCCGCAGCACGCGAGTCAGGTAGCGCAGGCCTTCGGCACGCTCGAACGTCGAGGCACCGATGTCGTCACGGAGCACGACCTCGCCTGCCTTGGCGAGCAGCGTGCAGAATTCCTCCCATGCAGCCGCGGTTTCCACTTTCCGTACCGCGTCGTTACGCGCGTCGCTCATGGTTGCACCTCGATCTGAAACTGCTCGATGTACGGCGCAAAACGCGTGCGGACGTCTTCGGGACGCAAGCCGTACTCGTCGAGCGCATAGGTGTGCGTGCCATGCTGCCCTTTGGGGTGCGCTGCGACGTGCGCCGCCATTGCGGCCTCTGCTTCCGCCCCGGGGGTCAACTCGAAGTGCTCGTAGATGCGCTGCACGACGCCGAGCGAATCATCGACGAACGCATCGTGCGTCACATCGATGAACCGCGCCGGATCGACGCGCGCTCGCGTCGCGAGGCCGCATTCCAAGGACGTCGCGTAGAACTCCATCACGATGGGACCCAGGACCTCCGGCTCGATCTCGACCTGTGGGCGCATCATCGTGCTCGTCATGCTGCAGATCGAGGCCACGCACGCGAGTGGATCCCGATGACTCCACACGATGGCACAGTCGGGGAACGACGCGAGCAGCGCATCGATCGCCCACATGTGCGCGGGCGCTTTTACGAGCCAGCGTTCCCCAGGACGCTGCCAGTCGAGCATCCGGAGCAGATCCGCGTAGTACGCATACATGGAGCCGAGGTCCTGTGCCCGGAACCATGACGCGTAGGGCTCCATCATGATCTCGATGCCATTCTGGACACCGCTGAACGCATAGGAATGAAGCAGCACGCATTCCTCGGGCGTGTCGGCACTCGAGTAGTGGATCTTGGTGAACTCGGGATTGCGCTCGCGCTGCATCGCGCATCCATCCTCGATCATCTGCCAGCGCGGATCGGGGGCCCCCGGCGGCAGTCCGTCGAGCGGATCGGGGCATTGCGCCTCCCACAAACGCAGCGGCCGGGCGGCGGGGTCGGCTGCGAGGAGATTGAAGAGTGCGGATGTGCCGGAGCGCGGCAACCCGGTCAGGACCATCGGGTTCCTGATCTCTCGAGCGCGGATCTCTGGATGCTTCCGGAAGGCGGCCTCGATACGCAAGCGCGTCGAGAGCAGTTGCACGAGACGGCGGCGATTGCGGCGGCGGCCCCGTTCGGTCAGCGGATTGCCTTCGAACGTCGCGATCAGCGCGCGCAAGCCCGCGCGAAACTCACTCGGCCCGAAGTCGTCGAGACCTGTGGCCTGGCGGGCCTCCTCGAGCAGGTGCTCTTCATCGAAGCTCGTCTCGGACATGGCTGGAAACCTCCGTAGGGTCTGCCGACCCTACCGATCGCACCGAGATTCTCAAGCACCGGCCGCGAGCGCGACCATGGTGACCACCAGGCCAACGCCAAGCCGCGTCTTGCGAAAACTTCGATGGATCGTGGTATGATTCCTCTCTGTGGCCGAATGACCACCACCGACCGTAGAGGAGAAGTACCCGCTCAATCGATCGATCCCGCGGTCGTCTCCTACCAGATGAGCTTCGATCCGTACGCTCATCGGCTGCGGGTCGTCTTCAACGGAGAGACCATCGCCGAAAGCGATGGGGCCATGATCCTGCACGAGACACGGCTGGCACCGGTCTTCTACTTTCCCCGCGCCGATGTCCGGATGGACCTGCTCGAGCCGACGACCAACCACACGCATTGCCCGTTCAAGGGCAACGCCGACTACTGGACGGTCGCCGTCGGAGACCGACGCGCGGAGAACGCTGCGTGGGCGTACGAGCATCCCCTCCCCGAAGCAGACAGCGTCCGGAGCTACGTCGCCTTCTACTGGGATCGCATGGATGCCTGGTTCGAGGATGGCGTCCGCATTGCCGAGCACGCCGCCGCTGGCCACGCGCGCGCCAATCCATTCGTCGATTGGGCCCTTCGCGAAGCTTGGCAAGCCACGACGACCGGAGCGCTCCTCGCGAGCCTCGGGCGCCAGTTGGTCGCGTCCGAGATGCCAGTGTGGCGATTGCAACTCCTGGTCCGGACCCTGCACCCACAGCTCTTCGCCACGAACTACACCTGGTGGCCGACCACCGACACCATCAAAGAACTGCGCCTCACCCACACGCTGTTGGCGTCGGAAGAGCTGCGTGACAGCCCGTATGCTCCGATCCTCGACGGCGCCGGTGGCGTCCGGCGCCGTCTCGACGAAACGATCTCCGATGAGGACTTCCCCATCTTACGCGAGCTCCGGGCGCAGGGCGCGACCGACTATGTCGCAATGCCGCTGCCGTTCTCGGACGGCCAGGTGAACATCCTCTCGATCGTCACCGACGATCCGCGCGGTCTCCGTATCGAGCACCTGGGGCTCGTGCACGAAGTCATGCCGGTGCTGAGCCGCCTGATCGAGGTCCAGGCCCTGCGCAAGAACGCCACCGCGCTCCTCGGAACCTATCTCGGCAGCCACACGGGCGCTCGCGTACTGGCCGGCCTCATCCGCCGTGGCGATGGCGAACGCCTGCATGCCGTCATCTGGTTCAGCGACCTCCGCGGGTCCACCGCACTCAGCGCGTCGCTATCCCGGGAGCGCTATCTCGATACGTTGAATCAGTTCTTCGACTGCACTGCTGGCGCCGTACTGGAGCACGGGGGCGAGGTGCTCAAGTTCATCGGAGACGCCACCTTGGCGATCTTCCCGATCGGCAGCGACGACACTGACGGACGTGAGGCTGCCGCGACCGCGATCGCCGCCGCTCGCGACGCACGCCGACGGCTGACGGAGGTCAACGAGACGCGAGCCGGGAACGACGAGGCCCCCATCGAGTTCGGCATCGGACTTCATCGTGGCGAACTCACCTACGGAAACATCGGCACGGCTGGACGCCTCGACTTCACCGTCATTGGACAGGCCGCGAATATCGCTGCCCGGATCGAGGACTTGTGCAAGACGACGCACCGCTGGATCCTGCTCTCCGACGACGTTGCTCGTGGGTGTTCCACCGATGTCATGACGGCCGGCCACCATGAACTCCGCGGAGTTTCCGGCCAGCGAGAACTCTTCACGTTGCGCGACATCGACAACAGCGACGGCACCAACACCTGATTCCACACGCCTCTGCGAGGACTTGTAGAATCGAAATGCGACGGCTAGAAGATCCTCGCAGTCATTCAGGCAGGTGTTTCCCCGGCCGTGCGTCGCGTGGTTGACGACCTCCTGCGAAGACGAGTTGCAACGAAAGGGAGGAACCTGCACATGCCAGCTGGAACAGTAAAATGGTTCAATCCGGAGAAGGGATTTGGATTCATCACGCAAGAAGGTGGTGAGGACGTGTTCGTCCACTTCCGTGCCATCGTCGGCGACGGATTCAAGACACTCGACGAAGGTCAGCAGGTCGAATTCGAGATCGTGCAAGGCCCGAAGGGCCTGCAAGCATCGAACGTCACCAAGGTCTGATCTGGTCTGATCTCAGAACGTGAGCGTGGGGCATGCGGAGCCGGCTCCGCATGCCCCGGTGCTCCATTCCAGGGCTATGGCAGAACCCTCAACGCCTCCAACCCCGCTTGACCATCTCCTGATCGAGCGGCGGGATCGTGTGCTGCTGCTCACGATGAACCGCCCCGAAGCACGCAACGCGCTCAGCCCGGAGATGCTCGTCAGACTCGCGCGCGCCTGGCACGAGTTTCGGGACACGAACGATCTGCGCGTCGCGATCCTCACCGGCGCTGGCGGCGAGGATTTCTGCGCTGGCGGCGACCTGAAGCGCACCATGCCGCTCGTCACCGGCGCGCGCCAGGTCGAGGACGAATGGGACGAGGCGCTGATGGGCGATCTCACTCAGTTCACCGACGCCATTCTGCGCGGCTTCGATCTCTACAAACCAATCATTGCCGCCGTGAACGGCAACGCGCTCGGTGGCGGCACCGAGATGACCAACGCCTGCGATCTCCGCATCGCCGCCACCCACGCTGTCTTCGGCACACCGGAAACCAAAGTTGGCCTGCTCCCGGGAGGCGGATCGATCACGCGGCTCCCGCGCCAGATCCCCTACGCCAAGGCAATGGAGATCCTGCTCATCGGAGACTCGTTCGGCGCCGACGACGCGTTGGCGATGGGCCTGCTCAACTATGTGGTCCCACCCGAGGCACTGCTGCCGAAGGCCCTCGAACTGGCGAACAAAGTCGCCGAGAACGGCCCTCTCGCAGTCCGCAAGGTGAAAGAAGGCGTGCTGCGCTCGAGCGGCCTTCCGCTGCCGCAAGCGTACGAGATCGAGAACGAGGTCTCGGTCGCCGTCCTGACTTCGAAGGACGCGCGCGAGGGACCACGCGCGTTCAAGGAAAAGCGCAAACCGCGCTTCACCGGCGAGTAGTCGGGCTCAAGGCCGACGGCGTGTGCGCCGCCGCGAGCTTGGCGTGATCCCAACTGATGAAACGCTCCGGTCGGACACGAATGAGCACGCGCTTCCCGGCCATCTGCTCCTTGACCTCACGCGGAAACCCATCGGCCGCTGGCAACGGCTCGCCCGCGCGCCCCATGGCCTCGACCATCGTCGCGACGGTCGCCTCGAGATCGCGGACGATCTCGGCCCGCCCCTCGATCATGACACCACGCAACTCCGCATACGCCTCGCCGCTCTCGACGAGCAGTGACACGCGCGGATCCCGCTCGATGTTCCGCACCTTCTGACTCCTGCCGTACGTAGAGAACCGGACGGTGAGATCGTCGTCCAGACCGTAGAACATCGGCATGGCGTGGGGATGGCCGCGGTGCCCGTTGGTCACGAGCGTGATGGCGCGGCCGGTTTGCAGGTAGCGGCGAATCTCGTCGTCGGTCATGCGAACGCGATCTCGGGCGCTCATGATAGGTCTCCTCGCAGTTGGCCTTTCGTTTTCATTTGCAGTCAGCGCTCGCGGGACACGCCGTAGTGATCCATGTACGGCCCATAGCGCGCGTCGAGCTCGTCACGATCCAGCCCGAAATCCTCGAGGGCGTAGCGATGCGTTCCGTGGCGACCCTGGGGTCGTGCCTCCAGATACGCGCGGATGCGTTCTGCGACATCGGCACGCCACTCGAGGTCGAGCGCTTCGTAGATCGCCGCGATGACCGTCAGCGGATCGCGCACCAGATCCTGATACTGCACGTCGATGCACTGGGCCGCGGGCACGACGCCCGTCACCCGCTCCTGGCGCAGCTTGTCGAGACCGAACGCCATCCCGCGCATCATTGTCTTCGCCAGGACGTCGATGTCCACATGATCGCGACGCATGAGCCGTAGCGTCGCCATGAGGCTGATCGTCGAGGGCACCGTCCGTCCGGGATCACGATGGGTATGGATGATACGCGCATCCGGATAGACGGCCAGGAGATCGGGCACCATGGTGAGGTGACTGGGGGCCTTGAGCAACCAACGCTCTCCAGGACAGCGCCACTGCAGGAGCTGCAGCAGATCGCGATGGCAGCGGAATGCGGACACACGGTCGTGGCTCGCCAGCCAGCGCGCGTAGGTCGGCACGTCCAGCACTCCCGAGAAATGCTCCGACGCAAACGCGTGCGCCATGAGGAAAATGCACTCGTTCGGGGCCCCACCCGCATTGGCGTGCATCGATCGATACGCCGGCGTGATGGCGTGCCACAGGGCTACCTCTCGATCGGTGGCTGCGATGCGCGGATCGGTCGCGTAGGTCTCCGTCTCCGGCGGCGGTACCGAGTCGAAAGCCTCCCACGTGGCCGGCGCGCGCAGCCTCGGATCTTGCGCCAGGCATTCGAACAAGATGGACGTCCCCGAACGCGCCGTACCCGTGATGACGATCGGCTGCCGAACCGTGCCGGATGCAATCTCGGGATGCGCGCGGCGGGTCGCTACTACGCGCAGTCGATTCCGGAGCACGCGAAGGATCTCGGCGCGCGTCAGCAGACGGCCAATCGTGTTGAGGTCGGCTTCGCGCTCGATCGCCTCGAGCAGGACGCCAAAGGGCTCGCGCCAGCCGTCATCACCGAAATCGTCGTCGCCCGCCGCAGCCGTCGCCGTCGCCAGCAGTGATGGTCCGTCGATCGGTAGAAGCGCGGCGGCAGCACCGAGATTGCGCCCGAGGGCGTTGACCTCCTCGACCCACGAGGCGTGCGGTGGAGGTGTCCAGGAGGCGGTCGCCCGGCGACCGTCGCTCATCGCCGAAACCTGCGTACCAGCGCCGCACGACGCGCCGAGAGCTGTGCGCGGCGTTGCCTCGGATCGATACGCGCGGAGCCAGGCGGTACAGCGTCGGCAAGCGCGTCCAGGCGCACGACGCGGGCACGCGGCACGGGCGCCGTCTCCGCCCAGACCCAGCGGTACGACACCATGCCTTGCGGACGTCCTTCGGTGTCGAGCCAGTTCGCGAGCCCGGGATCCTCCGCCGCCACGACGATCCGCATCATGCCATCGGCATCGATCACAGCCTGCGACCCGTTCAGGCTCGTCGAGCGATGCGCGATGTCCAGCGACTCGAACCACGGGATCGAGTAGAGCTGAAACGACCAGTACCGTGCCTGGGGGACCTCGCACTCCACGAGCAACCCCTCGCCGGCGGCGAGCTGCCAGAAGCCGGCGCCGTAGAGGATGTCCGCGGCACCGCCAGGAACGGCACGCGGCGGCGACAGCGTATTGGCGTCGACGGCCTGCCGACGCTTGCCCATGAATGCTGGCCAGTAGCCGATCGTCCGCTCGACCCACGTCGCCGCACGATCGAGTTGCATCGCCAGGACCCCCGGTTCGAGTCGCCCCGGCGCGTGTCCCTCATTCCCTATCCGCTCGATGTCGACCGGGGGCGCCGCATCCGCGGCCCAGTCACTGACGTACAACCGGACGAGCACATGATCCGCCTCCGGGTGCAGCGGGATCCAGTTGCCGCCCATGCGCTCGGCCGACAGGACGACCTCGACCGTCCCGTCCGCCGCTACGGCGAGATCGGACAGTTGGCGTTCCTCGAACACCCGATACTGGTCGAACTGCATCTCACCTTCGGGCGTCGAGATGATGACCTCGCGCAAACCACGCGGATCGAATCGCACGCGATAGGAGCCACGCGGATCGATCTTGGCTCGCAGGTAGTGATTGTCCGCGTTCGGGCCGCCCCATTTCACCACGTCATCGTCGTATCGATGGAACGCTGGGTAGTCCGGGTCGTGAAAATCGACGTGCCACTGCAACGCGTACACCGCAAGGCGGCTCAGATGCCGGTAGCCTTCGGCCCGATCCACGGGGGATACGGCCGCGTCGTCGGCCAGAACCCGCTCGCCCGCGACCTTCAAGCGATCACAGAACTCGCGCCACGCATCTCCGCGAACGAGGCGACCAGTGTGGCGCTCAGATGACATCGGAATACCCCGAAGCGTAGCCCAGGCGCCGGGCGCGCGCGCCTACTTCTTCTTCTCGCGCTGCTGCGCCGCGGCCCCTGCCGCCTGCAGCGCGGCGGTCCCCCGCGGCCATCCGGCGTAGTGGGTGATCTGTACGACGACCTCGTCGAGTTCTTCCTGGGTGAGATCGCCGCGCTCGAGCGCCTGCCCCATGTGGACCGTCAGATTGCCGACGTCTCCGAGGGCGCCCAGCACCCCCAGCACAACCAGACGACGATCGCGGATCGACAACGTCTCGTCGGACCAGACGCGCCCGAACAGATGCTCGACCGTGATGTCGACGAAACGCCCAAGATTCTCGGGCGGCGCATCGAAACCGCAGACGTCCTTCATCAAACGTTCGCCGCGGGCGCGGTCGTCCGCGCTCATGCGCCGATCACGTTTGGACGGCCGAGCCCCTTCTCCTTGCAGAGGGCCAGATAGAACTCGAGCACCACGCCGGCATCGAGGAAACTCTCGACGTTCCCGTCGGCGTCGAGATTCAGGTTCGCGCCACGAATCGCGAACCAGATGTCGGTGACGCCCTCGTTGGTCTCGGGCGTGTGCAGGGTATGAATCGAGCCCGCCGGCTCGAACAGATAGGAGCCCGCCGTATTGATCTCCGGGTACTCCAGATACTTCCAGGCGCCCGAGTACGTCACGGCGAAGACCTCGCCTGTATGCTTGTGACGTTGAATCGTCTTCCCGGGACCGATCCGGGTTCGGACGACCCAGAGGCCGCTCTCGATATCAGCCTGCAGGAGCTGCACCTCGAAGTTGTCCTCGAACTCGACGAACGGCAGCTCGTCCTCTCCTCGGTGGAGTGCGGTCGGGACGCCGGGTACAGCGGCGGGTGCGTTCATCATGTGCGCCTCCTTGTCGGGGCCCGGGCGTCGGGCCGCGGGTATTCTCGCCTCCCGCCAGGCGAATGCAAGGGCGGCGAGCCCCCGACTCAGTAGCGCACGGTATCCGCAGGTTCGGCGATCACCGGCGTCACGAGTTCGCCGAGCTTCTCGATCGCGACCCGGACGACGTCACCCGCAACCAGATACTTGGGCGGCTTCATGGCCACGCCGACCCCACCCGGCGTCCCCGTACTGATCACATCGCCCGGCTCGAGGGTGAATGCGGTCGAGAGATGCTCGATCAACGCGAAGCTGTCAAAGATGAGCTCGCGCGTGTTCGAGGTTTGACGCAGCTCGTCGTTCACCCAGGTCTGCAGGCCGAGCTGGTGCGGATCGCCGACCTCATCAGCCGTCACCAGCGCCGGACCCATCGGACAATGGGTGTCGAAAGACTTCCCCATAGTCATCGTCGGCACGCGCAGCTGCCAGTCCCGTACGCTGCCATCGTTCACGATCGTATAGCCCGCGATCACCGACGCCGCCTTCTCGAGCGGCACGTGCCGACAACGCTTCCCGATGACGACCCCGAGCTCGCCCTCGTAGTCGAGCATCGTAGAGGCCCGCGGAAGATGCATCGGATCAGTCGGTCCCGTCACCGCTGTTGCCTGCTTGTTGAAGATGATGGGCAACGTCGGACGCTCCATGCCGGTCTCGGCCACATGGTCGGCGTAGTTGAGCCCCACCGCGAGGATCTTCGGTGGACGAAGAATCGGCGCCTCGAGCTTGACCCGCGTGCGCGGGATCCGTGCGCCGCCGTTCGCCAATGCCGCGCGGGCAGCCGCCATGGCCACATCACCGGCGGCGAGAAACGCGCACATCTCGCGCGGACAGTCGGGCGCACTCGCGGCGAGATCGACCACCTGATCGCCATCGAGCACCCCGAGTCGGGTCGTGGACGCTTCTGTAAAAGTCACGAGCTGCATGCGCATATCTCCCTTGCATCGACGTTAGTCATCTGTATAATCCCGATTCGTAGAGATTAGTCAAGTGACTGAACTCAGTACCTGAAAGAGAGGCACCCCAATGATCAAGGTAAAGGACATCGCGCATGTGCGCTTGCGAGCGCCGGACCTCGACACAATGGAGCGCTTCCTGCTCGACTTCGGTCTGGTCCGCTCAGCGCGCTCGGACGAGACGCTGTACGTCCGTGGCACCGACCCCGAGCATCACGTGCACATCACGGAGCGGGGAGAGCCGGGCTTCATCGGCATGGCGTTCGAAGCCGCGAGTGCCGAGGATCTCCGCGCGGCCGCGACCATCGACGGCGCGACCAGCCCGACGCCGATCGATGAACCAGGCGGCGGCACGCGCGTGGAGTTCACCGACCCGAACGGCTTTCGTGTCGAGATCGTCCACGGAATCGAACGACTCGAGTCCTTGCCGCTTCGACCCCGAACCGGCGTCAACGACGCGAATGGACACCAGCGCCTCGGTGCGTTGAAGCGCATGGATCCCGGTCCGGGGCAGGTCAAGCGACTCGGACACCTCGTCGTGTTCGTGCGCGATTTCCGTGAGAGCGAGGCCTGGTACAAATCGCGATTCGGCTTCCTCACCTCTGACGAAGCGTATCTCGGGAAAGCCGAGGACGTCATCATGGCGTTCATGCGCTGCGACCAGGGCGCGGCCCATGTCGATCACCATACGTTCGTCTGTGTGGGCACGGGCGAACCGGGATTCAACCATGCCGCCTTCGAGGTGGAAGATCTCGACGACGTCATGCTGGGGCACCAGCATCTGAGCGGCCGCGGGTACGAGCACGCCCAGGGCGTCGGGCGCCATCTCCTCGGCAGTCAGATCTTCGACTACTGGAAGGATCCCTGGGGCAACATGGTCGAGCACTGGACCGATGGCGATCTCCTGACCGCGGACACACCGCCCGCCAGCCATACGGTCGAGGCCGCCCTCGGCTCGCAATGGGGTCCGGCCGTCACACCCTGAGCGCATGCCACGCACGACGTTGAAGGACGGGGGCCCCGCTGCCGAGTCGGACACGCGCGAGCGGATTCTCCATGCCGCGCTCGCCATCTTCTCCGACCAGGGATTCCAGGGAGCCACCACCCGCGCCATCGCTGATCGGGCCGGGGTGAACCTCGGCCTCATCAAGTACTACTTCGACACCAAACTCCGCCTGTGGCGCGCCGCCGTCGATCGGGCGTTCGCTGACCTGCGCGAGACGTTGACCGCTCCACCCGCACCGGTCGAGGCCGACAACCTGCGACAGCAGTTCCGGAAGCGCACCCACGCCTTCGTGCGATTCGCAGCCGCCCACCCAGAGTTCATTCGACTCATGAACGACGAGTGCAAGCGCGAAGGGCCACGCATGCGATGGCTCGTCGATCGTCACGTGAAACCCTTGTACGCACAGGTGAGCGAGTTGACCGCGCAGGGGGCTCGCACAGGCCTCTTGCCACCGATGAACCCGATCAGCATGTACTATATTCTCGTCGGCAGCGTCGGGCTGCTCTTCAGCCAAGCACCCGAATGCCGCCGGGCGACCGGTCAGGACCCGATGAGCCCCGAGCTCATCGATGCCCACGCCGACGCGATCACCCACCTGTTCCTGGGCGCCGACGCCTGACTACGCGCGCCGATTGGACGCGATGCGGGCCGGCAGGTACATTCCTGCGCGGCCCGGCGATCGCCACCCCGGAGCCCACGACAGGAGGACTGGCATGTCGGGACCACTGACGGGTGTGAAGATCATCGAGTTGGCCGGAATCGGACCCGGCCCCTTTTGCGGCATGATGCTCGCTGACATGGGTGCCGAGCTGTTGCGCGTCGATCGGGCCGGCAGCGTCCGCGACTCGATCTCGGACGGGCCTCGCGGTGACATCCTGGCACGCGGCCGGCGAAGTATCGGCGTCGATCTGAAGCATCCCGACGGCATCGAGACCGTCCTCCGCCTCGTCGAGAAGGCCGACGTGATCTACGAGGGCTTCCGACCCGGCGTCACCGAACGACTCGGACTCGGACCCGACACCTGCCTGGCACGCAATCCTGCGATCATCTACGGCCGCATGACCGGCTGGGGTCAGGACGGTCCCCTCGCCCACGCCGCGGGCCACGACATCAACTACATTGCCCTCACGGGGGCGCTGCATGCCATCGGCCGCGCCGGCGAACGCCCGGTCCCGCCCCTCAATCTCGTCGGCGACTTCGGCGGCGGCGGGCTCATGCTGGCGTTCGGTATCGTGTGCGCGCTCGTCGAACGCGGGCGCTCGGGCAAAGGTCAGGTCGTCGATGCCGCCATGGTCGATGGCGCGGCGGCACTGATGGCCATCATCTACGGCGCACACCAGTCCGCCTGGTGGACCGATGAGCGCGGGGTCAACATGCTCGATGGCGGCGCGCACTTCTACGACACCTACGAGACGAAGGATGGAAAGTACGTCTCGATCGGCTCGATCGAACCCCAGTTCTACACGCTCCTGCTCAAACTGACGGGCCTGGAAGGCGAAGAACTACCCTCGCAACACGATCGGTCGCAATGGGGCGCAATGCGCGAGAAGTTCACCGCCATATTCAAAACCAAGACCCGCGATGAATGGTGCGAGATCATGGACGGGACCGACCTCTGCTTTGCGCCCGTCCTCTCACTCAGCGAAGCTCCGCATTCAGCGCATGCGAAGGCTCGCGGCGCGTTTCAGGAACTCGCCGGCGTCATCAACCCGTCGCCGGCCCCGCGCTTCAGCCGTACCCATCCCAAACTCGATCGTCCGCCGGCCTATCCCGGCGAGCACACCGACGAAGCGCTCGGCAACTGGGGATTCGGCGCTGACGAGATCGCGGCGCTCCGCGAACGCAAAGCAATCGCCTGAGCTCACCGGCAGGGAGCTGGCGCCCCGGGTTTGCGCCCGGCCTCGAGGGTCTACGCGGCCTCGCCGTCGGCGTCATCCTTCTCTACCATAACGAGTTCGCCTGGATCGGCGGCGGCTTCCTCGGCGTCTCGACATTCTTCACACTGTCGGGCTTCCTCATCACCGCGTTGCTGGTGACCGAACGCGAGCAGCGCGGACGCATCGATCTCGGCGCGTTCTACGCCCGCCGCGTCCGTCGGATCCTGCCGGCGGCATTCGTCGCGCTCACCGGCATCGTGCTCTTCGGAGCGCTCGTGGCCGAACCTGCGCAGACGATGCGGCTCCGGGGCGACGGACTCTCCGGGCTCTTCTACGTCGCCAATTGGTGGCTGATCGCGACCGGTGCCGACTACGCGACCCACTTCGGCGCGCCGTCGCCCGTCCAGCACTTCTGGAGCCTCGCCATCGAGGAGCAATTCTACCTCGTCCACCCCTGGATCGTACTGCTCGGGTTCGGCGTCGCCGCTCGCTCTCGCCGTCCGCTCGCCACGCTCCTCGCGGTGCTGATCGTGGCGTCGTGGGTCTGGGCCGCCTGGCTCGAAACGACCCTCGTCTCGAACGCACGCCTGTACTACGGCACCGATACGCGTGTCAGCGAGCTTCTCGTCGGCGCGCTGCTCGCCGTGCTCGCGGATCCGCGAATGGTGCCCCCAACGCGGACGGCGCAACGTGCGATCGGTGCACTCGGCGGAGTCGGGCTCCTGGTGAGCGCCGCGTTCTGGTACCTCGCGGTCCCGCAGGATCCCCGGTTGTACCGGGGCGGACTGGCGCTCTACGCCGTCGCCAGCGCCGCCGTCGTGGCGGCGGCCACGCTACCGCGCAGCGCCGTCGGCACGCTCTTCGGAGTCGCCCCCCTGCGCTGGCTCGGTCGGATATCCTACGGCGCGTATCTGTATCATTGGCCGATCTATCTCTGGCTCGACGCGGCGCGGACGGGGCTCGACCCGTGGCCCCTGCTCGCGCTCCGACTTCTGGTCACGTTGCTCTTCGCCGATCTCTCCTGCCGGCTCCTGGAGGAGCCCATACGGCGCGGTCGCCGGCTCCATGGCTTCTCTCGCCTGGTCGTACCAGCCGTCGCGAGCGCCGCGATTGTCACCGGCTTCGTCGCAGTCACCGCCGAGTCGTCGCGGCCCGACTTCACCATCCCGGCGCATGATCCGACACGATCCGCAGGACCGGTGCGGATCCTGGTCATTGGCGACTCCATCGCCGAGAGTCTCGGCCAGGGCCTGGCGCGGTGGGGGACGACGACCGGCGCCGCGACCGTCGCATCCGCCACGTCACGCGGCTGCGGAATCGCACGCGGCCCGTACGCGGGACGACGGTCGCGGGCATCGATCCGGGATCGCATCCGCTGTGACGACTGGCCGATGCGCTGGGATGCCGGTCTCGCGTCCCGACCACAGATCGTCGTCGTGCTGACCGCCGGCTGGGATCAGAGTCCGCGGCACCTCCCCCAGTGGACACGCGCGCGGGGACTGGAAGATCCGATCTTCGACGAGTGGCTGCAGGCGGAGTTCACCAAGGCCAGCGCGATGCTCACGTCACGCGGAGCCCACGTGGCCTGGCTCACGGCACCCTGCATACTGAACGTGAAGGGCCCGAAGTTCTTCGCAGATCCAGCGATCACCCTGCACTTCAATCAGTCGATTCTCACACCGTTCGCCGCCAGCAATCGCGAACGCGTCACTCTGGTGGATCTCCAGGCGCTGGCCTGTCCCGACGGCACGTTCACCGACACGCTCGGCACCGTCGAGAACGCGCGCCCCGACGGCGTCCACTTCTCGGATGCTGGCGCGGACTGGATCGCCGCCCGCATCGGTCCGCAAATCGTGGCCATCGCCGAACGACAGCAGCACTGACCCACGAGTCGCAACTGGAGACCCGGGGCGCCGGATTCTCCCAGGGAACGGAACGCTAGTCGAAACTGCGCGCGAACAGCGCCTGAATCGCGGAGAGGCCGCTCTCCTTCAAGAAGCGCGTGCCGGTTCCCGTAAAGTGGGCTTGCCCGATGACGGGATCGGCGACCTCCGCCCAGCCCTCAGTGGACCACCGCCACCAGCCGTTCCTCGTCTGATCGAAGACGGTCAGCGGCTTGTTGCAGAGCTTGGCGAACTCGGCGCCCCACCCGGTGCCACCCTTGACCGTATCGTCCGGTTGAATGCTCCCGACCACCCAGATCTCGTGTCCGTTGTTCACCTGGTGCCAGATGCTCTGCAGCACCTTCTTGAACAGGACGGTGTCGGCGTAGCGGCGATGCATGAGCTTGCTGACGTAGGCGAGACTCACATCACCGTGTTGCAGCTCGAGACTCGTGAGAACGCGGATACCCCGGCGGCGGGCGTCCTTGTGCCCCTCGAAGGTAAAATTGACCTCCTCGATACCGCAGCGCTCCGCCTCGGCACCGAACGCCGCCTCAGCTCCCTGGGCGGCACCGCTGTACAGGACACAGTCCTCGCGCTTCATGACTCCACCTCCGTCTGCCGCCATGTTGCGGATCAGGCGCTTCGCGTCAAACGGCGCGGCAAACGCTGAGGCCGCCGTCCCGCTGGACGGCGGCCCTCGCAACACGACCCTCACGCAGATCTCACAGCACGAGTCCATCTTCCAGCAGCAGAAAAGGAGTTGACGTCCAGGGCACAGTCCGTGAATCTATGGGGAGGATCGTGGGAGGAAGCGGAGTGGGGAGTCGTTCGACAGGGTCATCTCGCATCACCGGCCTCATCGCCGGCATTGCCCTCGGGTTCGCAATCACCGGCACGACCGAGATCCACGCGGGCCCGATCCCGGTCTCGCCGGTCAAGATCAAGGGCGTTCGGTGGGTCGATGGCGTGAAGCAGAAGGTCAAGTGCTCCAAGGGGCACACGCTGGCGCTCGCCACCAATCAACGAACCCTGACCCTCGCTGCCAGCGACCCGAAGTGCCCCATCACCGCTGACGCACTTTCGCTGGTCTTCGAGGGCGACGAGAACGTCGTCGTAAAAGGCGGCAAGGTACGACGGCTGCGAGCGCTCGTGGGGACCGAGACGCAGACGGCCGCGATCAACGGCACGGTGAGCTCGCTCCTGGCACTCAACCGCGATGCCTCACCGAAGAAAGATCGCGCCACGATCGCGTACCTGATCGACGACGGTGGTCCGGTCGTGGTCTTCCTCGGGTCCTACTCGGCCAACAAGTTCTGAGACCATGCGCGCGCTCCGACTCACAGTCTTCCTCCCGATCGCGACAGCCCTCGTCGTCAGCGGGCTCGCAGGGACACTCGACGCGGGCGAGGTCGTCATCCGCGGCTCCCTGACCCTCTCGGGCACGCGCTGGGAGAACGGCGTCGCCAGTCGCGTGAGCTGCAACTCGAGCTTCGGTGGATTCATGAACGCGGGTCCGACCCTCCGACTGCTGGCCGTGGCGCCCACCGAGAAGTGCGGCATCGCCGCGGACGGTGAAGGACTGCCGCCCTCCCCGTTCGGCGCGTTTCGCTTCCTCGGTGTCACGCGACAGATCACCGAACGCGGCAGGGTCAAATCAAAGCAGATCTACGCGGCAGTTCCGACGAGCCCCGGTGTCGAGGGACTCATGATCGGAGTCGTCAAGCTCAACCGCGAAGGGCGCGCGACGAGCGAGAAGGGCACGCTCATCTACCGCCAGGTCATCGAAGACCGCGTCATTCAATTCCGCGGCGCCTACCGTTCCAATCTCAAGCGCTGACCTACGGCATGACCTCGTTCTGCAACACCTGATCGAGCGTTTGCCGGCGACGGATCAGCTCGACCTTGCCGTCGTCGGCGACCATCACTTCGGCGGCTTCGGGAAACGAATTGTAGTTCTTCGTCGACATTCCCGCGCAGTAGGCGCCCACGGCGCCGATGACGATCGGATCGCCCAGGCGTGCCTCGACGAGCGCGCGCGACTGGAGACCCTCCGGATTGCCTGGCTCGGGGGTGAGGACATCACCGCTCTCGCAACAATGGCCAACCACGAGATAGTCGCCCGTGCCCCGCTCCTCATCCTGCGCTGGCACGACCTCGATCGGATGCTGCGCGCCATACATACTCGGACGGACGATCTCGGTCATGCCCGTGTCGACCTTGAGAAAGCGATAACCGTCCGCACCGGTATCGACCACGTCCATCACTGTCGAGATCAGTGCCGCCGCGTTGGCCACGAGATAGGTTCCGGGCTCGACCTCGAGCTCGAGCTCTCGACCATGCCGCGCGGCGAACGCACGAAAGGCCTCGACGACGACGCCACCGACGATCTGAAGATCGGTCGTCTGCTCTCCCGGCATGCGACCCACCTTGAAGCCTCCACCCAGGCTCAACACTCGTGCTGACGGGATCCGGGCGCAGATCTCGAGCGACATCAGCGAAACACGCTTCCAGACCTCGGGATCGGCGCCCGAACCAATGTGGGTGTGCATGCGCTCGATCTCCAGATCGTACGAACGCGCGACCGCCAGTGCCTCGTCCACATACTCGTGCCAGATGCCAAAGCTCGAGGCGGGACCGCCGACGTTGGTACGATTGCTGTGGCCGGAGCCGAGGCCCGGATTGATCCGGATCGACAACGCCCGCCCACGACAGGCCTGACCAAAAGCGTGGATCTGACCGATCGAGCACGCGGTGAAGTTGACTCCACGAGCAACCAACCCACCGAGATCGTCCGGGAGCTGCTGCGCCGTGAGGAGGACGCGCTCTGGAGGTGCCCCCACACGAAGCACCCGTTCGACCTCGTACCCGCTACTGGCGTCGATGTGCAGTCCGGCGTCGAGAAACACCTTGACCACCGCCGCCGTCGGGCAGGCCTTCATGGCGTACCGCGCCGTCAATCCGAAGGCATTCGGAAACGCCAGCACTGCATCCGCCTGGCGTGCGAGCGTCCGTTGATCGTACACGAAGACCGGCGTTCCGAACTCACGCTGGATCGCACGTACCTGCTCTGTCGAGAGAAACGAGGGCATATCGGCGCAATCGTGGAGATTCCCCGGGGTGCGGTCAAGTGCGTCGCCCCGGGACCCGGCGCTACGCGCGGCCCGGGATCTCGCAGACAGGCGCGACGTCGATCGGAACGCTCACCGCACGGTTCCGATGCGGCCCCGCACACCATGACGGCATGACGGCGGAGTACAGGCCCGATCCCCCGGCGACCATGAGGAGCACGTCGTCCGGAGAGGCAAAACACTGAAGCTCTCGCGTCGCATCACCCACAGGAAACGCCGCCGTACGAGCCAGCGTCGCGCCCGAGTTGGCGGCGCGCTCGTAGATGACCTGCGCGACCGATGCGCGCGTGTGCCCGGCTGCACCGAGCACGGCCGCGTGCTCGGGATTGAGCACGACGACGGCCGCGCCGCCCCGGAGCGAGGCGTTGTTCGCACCGACGTTTGCCAGGGCGAGCGCCAATGACGTCAGCAGCCGATCCGCCGACGTTGGATCGTTGGCATCGGTCACACCCATCACCGAGTGTGGGGGCTCCGCACCAACGACCGTGGCCACAGACTGATCGCGCTCGAACCCGCGGCCGACATGCAGCGGTGTGAACGGGCTCTCCTCCTCGTTCTCGGCAAGACAGAACGTGAACTTCCCAGGATGACCGAGCAGCGCCATGTCGGAGATTCCGGCCCGACCGCCGCCGATGTTGATCATCGCCAACCGGAGCGCTCGCCCGATCGTGGCGTTGGCCCGATGCCCCGGCCCGAGGGCTCCAACTCCCGAGGCGATGCCACCGCAGAGCTCACGCGCGGGCCCGTTGATGATGATCAGCGGGGCCGTGCAGTGCGTCGTCGCCTGCATCTCGGTCAGATCGAACGTGGGATCCAACACTGCCCGGGTCGCCGCCAGCACGACCGGCACGACCTCCGGGAGGCAACCCGCCATCACGGCGGCAATGGCCAACTTCTCGATGGTACAGGACCCGAATCCGGGCCCCATGTTCCCGAGAACCAGGTCCGCATCGAGGCATGTGGCCGCAACCATGCGCGCGACGCGCTCGGGCGTGGGAATGACGACCGGGAGACCGTCGGTACATCCCAGACGATGCAACTCTTCGAGGGCGTCCGCCTCGTCGCGCGCCGCCAGGCGTCCTTCCGACAACGCAGAGGCGAGGGTCACGTACGGCCCTTCCACGCCGCCACCAGGTCCGCCGCGATCCCGGCCGCCACGTGCGCCATGTTCGCGTCGCCCGACCCGGCGACGGGATGCGGGAGACAGACTCGCGGCACATCCGGCAACCCGACGGAGCGCGCGACGAAGTCACCCTGCGACCAGAACTTCTCGGTCACCAACGCAATCGCCGGCACACCTCGCCGGGCAAGCATCACACCGTCACGCACGGTGCCGGTCGTGCAGCTGCCTCAGTGACCGTACGCGGCAACGACGGCACGACACTCGGCGACGATCGTCTCGAGCATCGGATCCGGCACCACCGACGTGGGATCTCCCTTGTCGTACCGACGAAAACGCGCCGCGGGCAGCCGCGCGGTCAGCGCCTCCTCGACGCAATCGAGGAAACGGACCGAATCCGGAAAGCCGTTGGCCAGGAGGCCGATCTCGATGTCCCCCTGGCTCACATCGATGCCAAGATCGTACGACTCGAGCGTCGTCCCCGACTGCGCGCGTGGATCAAGGAACTCGATCATGCGCGAACGGTACTGCCGCGACTGCGCGAAGTAAAGCTGGGATCGACCTGCGGCTCAGCCGGCCGAGTAGATGAGCGTGCCGTCGTTGGCGCGATGGCATTCCGCCTCACGCGCGTGGCGGAGATGCTCGAGATGCGCGAACGTCTCACTCTCGGCCATCCATCCCCAGTGGCGCTCGCGGAAGAGTCGCTGCGAGAAAGCCTCGACCGTCGCAGGGCCGAGATCGCGCGCGATGGCCTTCACTTCGTCGAGCCGCTCGAAGTGATGCTGCTTGATCGCCTCGCTCCGGTCACTGAGGCTCGCGAACGGATGGCCGTGCGCGGGCAGCACCGTCCGGACGCCTTCGATCGCAGCCACCCGGTCGAGTGATTGGAAAAAGGCCAGCAGCGGGTCGGCGGCCGGAGTCAGCCCGGAGATGTGCGGCGTAATGGTAGGCAGGACGTGATCCCCGGTGAGAAACGTCCCGGTCTCAGGATCGTGAAGACAGATGTGGTCTCCCGTGTGGCCGGGGGTGTGCACGACCGTCCATTCACGTCGGGCCAGGCGGAGCCGCTGACCATCCACGACCGGGTGCGTGATGTCGGGCACGAACGACCGCCGGGCCATCAGTCGCATCAGACGCCACTTGAGCCGCATCTTGAGCGGTGGACGCGCCTCTTCGCTTCCCCACGGGGTTCGTCCGGCGCCGCTGGTTGATACCGGTGCGACGACCTTCGCGGGGCTCTCGCCGCTGGCGTCAGGATCCTCCGCCGCGCCGGCCGCTCTCTCGTGACAGCCCTCGTGTCCGAGATCGTTCAGCGAAATCTCGGGCTCACGCGTCTGCCCGTAGGGAAGAAAACTGAAACTATCGTGCGCGACCACCTTCGCCCCGGCCTTCAGCGCGAAGTGGGTGGCACAACCGAAATGGTCTGGATGCGAATGGGTGACGATGACCGTGTGCACGTCGCGTACGCGCAAGTCCGCCTGGCGGAGCCGATCTTTGATGGCGCGCCAGGTCGCAGGCCCCGGGAGCCCGGGATCGACCACCGCGGCGCCGTTCTCGTCGAGCAGCGCGTAGCAATTGACGTGCGCCAGGCCGGGGATCCGGATCGGCAGCTCCATCCTGAGGATCCCGGGCGCGACCTCGGAAATCTCGTTCCGCGCTGGCTCCTGCTCCTGCTTCTTCGGACGCGGCTTCGCGTCGGGCTGCTGATTGGCGGTCATCGAGCGCCTCATACTGTCCGAGATGCCGCGTAGACACAAAAAGGCGTGGGCCTGTTCCAAGGTCGGCGGCGATGCTAGTGCGACGGGACCATGTCGAACACGCCCCGACCGTTCTCGCCGCTGCGGCTGGACCACGTCGTCCTGCGAACCGCCAAGGTCGAGGACTTGCTCGTATTCTATCAAGCGCTCGGCTGCGAGATCGTGCGCACCCTGGCCGACCTCGGACTGCATCAACTCCGCGCCGGTGACTCCATCATCGATATTGTCGACGTGCACGGAGCCCTCGGCACGCAAGGGGGCGCCGCGCCAGGGATCGAGGGACGCAACATGGATCACTTCGCCCTGCGCATCGACCCGTTCGACGCGCCGGCCGTGCGCGCCTACCTCACGAGCCTCGACGCCGAATACAGCGAGCTCCCCTTCCCGGTCTTCGGTGCCGAAGGATACGGCCACTCGATCTACGTGAAGGACCCGGACGGCAATACGGTAGAGCTGAAGGGTCCGCCGAACGCGGACCAGACCCCGCCGGACCTGTAGTCACGCGGGGAGTAGTTCAGAACGAGATCGTCGTCTCGAAGTACGCGTAGTTCAGGTCGTCATCGACCGGGAACTCGTTGCTGATCACCGACTGGCCGAACGCGTGTCCGTAGTACGCCGAGAATTTGAGGTGCTCGTTCATGGTATAGGCGACCGTGAGATCGATGAAATGCGCAATGCTGTCGTCACCACGCGCCGAAAAGCCCCCGTACCCGAAGACCGGGCGTGACTGCGTTGCGCCGCCGCCAGAGTAGACGAGATCGTCGTTCTCGGAGACGCGGAGATAGTGGTAGTCCGAGCGCACGAGGAGATTCGGGAGCGGCTTCAGTACCATCTGCACGAACACGTCCTGATTGTTCATGAGATTGTAGAACGGGGTCATGGCGTACAGACGCGCGGTCGGGAGCACCTGAAAGAACGTGTCGTGATCGCCATCGGTCGGATCATCGTCTCCGGACCCACGGAAGTACCCAGTCCGGAACCACGGTTTCCATGGCAGGTCGTTCAGACGATAGCCGGCCTCGACCGCCACCGCGTACGCGCGGTGATCTTGTCGCTCCCAGTCACCGAACTGGCCCGCGACCCAGAGCATCGCATCGACGTTGCCCGGACCCAGGCTGCATACCTTGGTGAAATTTCCGCCGATCGTGTGCACGTTGATGTCCTGGTCGTCGCCCTGACGAATGGCGAGCGGACGATTGTCGGTCGCCACGACGTCACGTCCATCCGTATAGTAGTTGTAGAACACTCGCATGTCCGACCGGGGCAACCAGGTCGGCTCTGTGATCGTCGCCGCGGCATAGGTCGTATGGATGTCGCCGATGTTCTTGTTGGCGCTCACATTGAAGCCACCCGCGGTCGGGATCCCGCCCATGAACGTCAACGTCAGCGGGCCACGATCATAGTTGAGCTTCCCGCCATCGAAGCTGCGACCAACGTGCGTGTAGTCGAACCGGCCGATCAGCCGCTGGGAGACACGACTCTTCTTGAGCCACTTCAGGTTCGGATCGCTCGCCCGGTCCATCCCTTCGAGCCCTTCGCTAAAGATGAACCGGCCTCCCTTGAGGCTGAATCCTTCGACACCGAGGTTGGGGAGCTCGAGGAACCCCTGACGAATGTGCGTCTCGTGCTGGTCGCGGTTGCGGGTGTTGGCGAAGTACACGCTCCCGGGACCGACCCCGTCGTCTGGCAGATGAACGAGACTGACGTCCTGCCCCTCGACCGTGATCTCCCAGGAGGGGTGCTCCAGCTTCGCTCCGAATCGCAGCACGTTGGCGAAGAACCAGTAGTCGTTCTCCGTGGCCGGACCCGGATCGAACCAGTCGACGACCTCGAACCGCACGCGGTCGGAGGCGAACGGCTTGACCTTCACATCGGCAATCGAGAACTCGTACGCGAATGCACTCGATGCACTCATCGCCGCACAGAGCATCACGCCCGACAAGGTCAGGAGCATCAGCCTCACGCCGCGCGCCCCCCGCACCGCTTCATCGCGCCCACGCGTGCACTCGCCCAGTCCCACGTTGCACCTTCCCCAGAATCCGCTCTCGCCCGTGCCGCTCAGATGGTTCGGCCCCAGCGACGCCCCCGACCCGTACCCGGGAGACGATAGCTGGGTGTCGGCATCTACGTACGAATACTTGAGCGACCGCAGCAACGGGCGCGACGCGACTATGCGCCCACACCCGTCCGCAGAAAGGCGAGGATCTCGCTCCGATCCCGCCGGAGCCCCTTGTACCGAAGCTGATCGTCCGACATCGACTCGACGGCTCCGACCAGCGCTGCCCCTTTCGCCGGATCGGCCAGAACCTCCGCGACGGGCCGCACGAACGGGTGGATCAGAAACAACATCGCTCGCACCGCGGGAAGGCCAACCAGGACCTGCCGCTCGATCCGAAGCCACAGCCCTGCCGCCGCGTCGAAGGCACGACCTCGACCGCGCTTCGGGTGCTGGTCGAGACGATCGTCGAACTGCAAGCCCCACACGAACCGCACTCTGATCTGCCCGCGTTCGATGACCTCCTTCATCAGGGCATCACCGTCGATCGACGCGATCCCCGGCACCGGCTTGTGGACCTGGGGGAAGGCCTTCCCCCCCTTGGTCCAGGGTGACCACCCACTCGGCAAGCTCACGTGCAGGTACGCCAGGCGTGTGGCACCGTCCGGCTCCAACTCGACGAGCGCAACGTCCTCCTGCAGATGCATCGCGAGCTCGTCGAGGCCATAGCCATCGAGCGCGGGCGCCACGACATGGTGTTCGTGCTCGAGCTGGCGGCACATGTACTCGTGCGCATGGCGCCGCACCTCGGGTCGTCCGCCCGAATCGACCGACGCGAGCATGATCGGTGGCCCAGCCTCCGCCGCCACCCTGACCGCACGCTTCGCGTCCACGTAGGCGTCGTAGAGGCTGTCACACTGGAAGACCAGTCGGTCGGCGGTACCATTACCGAACTCCGTCTCGATCGGGTACAGGCCCGCCTTCACTTCGTAGCGACCGTGATCGTAGACGAAAGGATAGTACTGCGCGGGGTTCCCGAATGGCACGAACCCTAGTGTGCCGCGCCAATGTCGCTGCGTCGACCGCTCCGATGGACGCCGCGAATGCGCCCTACCAGCACACCGCTCAGGGAGAGAAGGTCGTCATCGTCACCTGAAAGTCGACGCCGGAACCGGAGAACTCGTTCACGAGCACGTGCCACGTCCCTGCCGTCGGGGCAGCCACAACGACGCCTTCGAAGACGCCGCCGCTCGTCGATGCAAAGTCGAAGTCGACGGTGGTCGGCGGGGCGCCGAGTTTCACGTACAGGTCGATGTCGTTCGACCCGCCGTCGATACCGTTCAGCGTCACCCGAAAACTGTCGGCGCCTCCCGGCACGACGAAGCTCGCCGCGTCCGGCAGGACACGATCGTCGAGCAGTCCCTTCACGGCGTCGGTCTGGGCGTCGTGGTCGGCGACGCTACAGCTCGCCAGCCCCGCCGTCGTAGTCACACCCGCGCAGCTGCCGCCAAAACTGTCCGTCGTATCGAGACTCGAGATCTGGACGTCCGTGCACGACTTTTCGATACCTGGTTGCACCTTGCCCAGGGCGTTCGCGAGCTTCTGCGTCGCCTTGGCGTCCGGGCAGAGATCGATCTTGCCCTTGTCCTGACTCGCCTGACACTTCGTGAGCGTCTTCAGGCGGGTGAGCGCGTACTTCCGCATCGTCTTGCCGATGCGTGCCTGACACTTGTTGATGTCGGCGTCGGCAATCGGACCGACCGGATTCTCGTCGGCGTATGCGCTGTCGAGCATCGCCGTGACCGCGGCGTCGCCCGTGGCGAGAATGCAGGTGACGAGATCGTTGGCGTCGGCCGCGCCCGCGCAGCCGCCTGCCACATCGCTCGCGGCGATGAGCGCCGGCGTACAGCGCTTGGCAAGTTTCGTCGCATCGACCTTGTCGACGGCCTTCTGCAGCTTGTCGGCGGTCCCGAGATCCGGACACGGCCCGGTCAGTGTACCTTTGTTCACTTTGTCGAGGCACTTCAGCCGCAGACCGAAGGTCTTCTTTACGTAGTTGGACGACTGCTTCACGATCTCTTTCCGGCACTTCTGCGCATCTTTGCTGAGCGAGATCGCTTGCTCGGTCGTCACGACGGTCCCGACATCACCGACCTGCGAAAGCGAACCGCAAGTGGTATTGCTCAGGTCGGCGCCACCGATGGATTGGATGTACGTCGCGTTCTCCGACACGCTGGCGTAGAAGGCCAGGTTGTCGGGCTGGCAGCTTCCATCCTGAATACCCGAAGCGACACCCGTCACCTCGTCACCGCCGCCGAAGTCGATGAGCAGTGGGCCGCCGGAGTCGCCAAAGCAAGCGCCGGAGTCAGTCCCAACGGGTCCGAGAGGATCTTCCCACGCAAAACAGAGGTGCTCGGGCTCGGGCGCGACGCCGGCGCAACTTGCGGTCTCGATCACCCCCTCGCGCAGCAGACCGGAATCGTTGGCCGAGCCGGACGTGACTCCGTAGCCTGCGATCTCGCCCGCCGTCCCCGCACTCGGGTCCACCCCCGTGTGCAGAGGCGTCGGCGGTATGCCGGTGGTCACCGCAGCGAGCGACACGACGGCAACGTCGTTCTGCACGCCGAAATCGTAGCCGGGATGCACCGCGACACCCGCCGCGCCGAATACCCCGGCATGCTGGAAGAAGACGGCGAACTCGTTCGGGTCCGGCGTACACGTCGTATCCCCCGGACAGACGCAATGCGCGGCCGTCAGGAACGTCTCGCAGCCGATGAGTGTCCCGGAGCATCCCTGGCGAAACGACGAACCATTCACGGAAAGCAGTGCCCCGGTCGTTGGGCGCGCCTGAGTCTCGACGCCGTTCACGATCCGTGGCGCGGCGGCCTCCACTTCTGAAGCGGCAGCAGTAGATGCGAGCACAGCGACGAGGAACAGGACAGGTCTCGAGAACGAGGCACGGGTCATGCACTCGGACCTAGTTCATCCAACCAAGGGCACGCAAGCGCTTTCGGACTCCGTCGGGTGCCCGGATCCTCGAGCGGAGACGCTGCTATGCGAGCATGCTGGGGCTCCGTACTACCCGCACCTTTCGTCGATCAGCCTGAAACGACCCGCCAAATCGCAGGCAATCTCGCACCTGCCGGCAAGGTTCGTCCTTCCGCTCCGTGGGGCGCACGTGGTAGCCTCGATATGGGTGCCGTCGCCGTGAAGCGCCGTTGGATCATGGCGTACCTCGCTGCTGAAGCTGCCTAGAACTGAGGTCGATCAGATGCAGGTTTTCAATCCAGCCCTTCGCCCGGGATTCCTCCTCGTTCTGGCATTGCTGACCCCGGCATCCCTCGGGGCGCAAACCAGCCCGAACGCACGCGCAGCGGCCCTTGCCTACCTGGACGACAACGCCGCCGTCCTCGGCCTCGAACGCGGCACGACGGACCGGATCGTCACCAACGAGTACCGCAGCGAGCGCAGCGGCATCACCCACATCTACCTGAAGCAACAGCTCGACGGCATCGAGGTCGCCAACGGGACTTTGAATGTGAACGTTGCCGCTGACGGTCGCGTACTCAGCGTCGGCAATCGCTTCGCAGCCGACCCCACCCCGCGCATGCGCGCCAGGAGCGGTCAGGGACAACTCGACGCCGCCACCGCCGTCCAACGCGCCGCCGCCGGACTCGGCCTCGATGACCCGGGCACGCTCGTCGAGATCGGGCCCCCTGCCGGTCCGGCGCACGCGACACGCTTTGCGGGCACCGGGCTGTCGCGTGACGAGATCCCGGTCAAGCTCGCCTACTACGCACTGGCCACGGGCGAGGTCCAGCTCACCTGGGAGATGAACATCTACCAACTCGACCAGGCACATTGGTGGCATCTCTGGATCGACGCCGAAACCGGCGCGATCGTCGCGCAGGTCGATTGGATCGCCCACGACACCTACCAGGTGTTCGAGATCCCGAAAGAATCTCCCAGCGACGGACCGCAGACGATTCAAACCAACCCCGCCGATGCGACGGCCTCGCCCTTCGGGTGGCACGACACCAACGGCGTGCTGGGCGCCGAGCATACGGTCACGCGTGGCAACAACGTCTGCGCCCAGGAAGACCGCAACGCGGACGACGCCGCGTGCGGGGGTGGCGCGCAGCCAGACGGCGGGGCAACGCTCGACTTTCAGTTTCCGTTCGATCCCAACGATCAACCGTTCGATTACCAGGACGCTGCCATCGCCAACTTGTTCTACTGGAACAACGTGATGCACGACGTGCTGTACCGCTACGGTTTCGACGAAGCGAGCGGCAACTTCCAGGAGAACAACTACGGGAACGGCGGCGCCGCGAACGATTCGGTCAACGCTGACGCACAGGACGGCTCGGGCCTCAACAACGCCAACTTCGGCACTCCGCCGGATGGCGCCCGACCGCGCATGCAGATGTTCGAATGGGTGACGACGAACGCCCGTGAGGTCATCGTGGACGCCCCCTCCTCTGCGGCTGGCACCTACGGCGGCAGCCGCGCGTTGTTTGGTCCGCCGCTCGACGAGACCGGCGTATCGGGCTCGATCCTGCTCGCCGACGATGGCGTCATCCCGATCACCGACGGCTGCTCGAGCTTCGCCGCCGGTTTCTTCACCAATGCGCTGGCGCTCATCGACCGTGGAGACTGCACCTTCGCAACGAAGGTACGGAACGCCCAGACCGCCGGGGCGCTCGGCGCCATCATCGTCAACAACGACCCGAACGGTACGGTCACGATGGCCGATGACGGCACCGGGGGCGACATCACCATCCCGTCTACCATGATCACCCTCGCCGACGGTGACATCATCAAGGCCGGCCTCCCGGCGACCGGAACGGCGCGGCTCGATCCGAATGCGGCCCCGAGCCGCGACAGCGACCTCGACGCCGGCATCATCGCGCACGAGTACTGCCACGGCGTGTCGAACCGCCTGACCGGCGGCCCCGCGACCGCGAGTTGCCTGTCGGGCAGTCAGCAAGCCGGCGAAGGATGGAGTGACTTCTGTGCGTTGTTCGTCACCGCGAACGTGGCGGACACGGCAACCACGCCGCGCGGGATCGGCACCTATGTGGTCTTCCAGACACCGACGGGCGGAGGCATCCGGCCGTTCCCGTATTCGACCGACCTCGGCGTCAATCCGTTGACGTACGGGGACCTCACTACGGCCGGCCTCGCAGGAGGACTGTCGATTCCACACGGCGTCGGCACCGTGTGGGCGACCGCGCTCTGGGACATGTACTGGAAGTTGGTGGACGCGCACGGCTTCGATGCCGATCTCTACGCCGGCACCGGAGGCAACAACCTCGCCATGCAGCTCGTCATCGACGGGATGAAGCTCCAACCCTGCAGTCCGACATTCCTGGACGCGCGCGACGCGATCCTGCTGGCCGATGCCAACAACAACGCGAGCGCGAACGAGTGTCTCATCTGGGAGGCCTTCAGCACCCGCGGCATGGGCGCAAGCGCGGCAGACGGCGGTAGCTCCGCCAGCCTGAGCGTCACCGAGGCCTTCGATCTGCCCGCTCAATGCCTGACGGGTTGCGGCGACGGGACCTGCGATACGGTCGGAGGCGAGGACTGTACGACCTGCGCCGCCGACTGCGACGATACCGACGCATGCACCACCTGCGTCACCGGCGCCCTGGTGGGCTGCGGCGCGTGCGAAACCTGTGACGCGATTGCCGGCTGCGTCGTCAGTCCGGCGCCAACCTGTCGTCAGCCGACGGAACCGCTCAAGGCGAAACTGCAGATCAGGGACCGCCTCCCCGATTCGCGCGATCAACTGATCTGGCGCTGGCTGAAGGGCGAAGCGACGAGCATCCCCGACTTCGGAGACCCCCTGGTCAGCGACGCCTACACGCTCTGCATCTACGATCGTTCCGGCCCGACGACGACGCTCGCGTTCAGCGGCGTCGCCCCGCCCGGCGAACTGTGCCCCACCAAGCCGTGCTGGAAGAACAAGAACGGGCGACTGACCTACCGTGACAAGGAACGTACGCCAGACGGCATCGATCGCATCGTGCCGCGGGCGAACGTCGACGGCAAAGCGAAGATCACCCTCAAGGGGCGCGGCGAGAACCTGAGCCTGCCACCCCTGCCCTTGCCGCTGCCCGCGTTGGTGCAACTCCGGGTCGGGAACGGCGAGTGCTGGGAAGCTGAGTTCTTTCAGGATGGCGTGAAGAAGAACGATGCCACCCAGTTCAACGGGCGAGCTGGGCAGCCGTAGGTCTTTGGGCCGAGCGTCACGGGCGGCCGTGTAGCGCAAACGGGGAGACGCTGGTTGGGACGAACTTGGGGACCTACCCCGAGGGGAGCCGAGACCAGCGCGTTGGGAACCAGCGCGGTCGTCGCGCCGAATCCGGCGAATCCGCGGTTCGACCATCCGACCTTCCCACTCGGCGCGTTCCGTGATGGAATCCGCGCGCCGTGTCCGTCGATCGATTGCTCGTAGCAAACCGTGCCGAGATCGCGATCCGGGTGTTCCGAAGCGCGGCGGATCTCGACATCGACACGATCGCCGTCTACTCGGGCGACGATGCAGCGGCGCTCCATCCGCGTCGGGCAACCCGGAGCGAAGCGCTCCCAGGTAGCGGTCCGGCGGCCTACCTCGACGGGGCCGCCATTCTTGCCGCCGCGGCGCGGACACAGGCGTCGGCCATCCATCCTGGCTACGGCTTCTTGAGCGAGAACCCGACGTTCGCGCGCCAGTGCGCAGACGCCGGTCTCGCCTTCGTCGGCCCCTCGCCCGAAGTACTCTCGATCCTCGGCGACAAAGTCGAGGCACGCCGGCTCGCGGCGCACCTCGGCATCGCCGTGCTCGAGGGTTCCGAGACCACGTCCCTCGACGGAGCGCGCGCGTTCTACGAGACGCTCGGCAAGAGTGCCGCCCTTGCGATCAAGGCCGTCGCCGGTGGCGGCGGGCGCGGCATCCGGATCGTGCGTTCCCTTGCCGAGCTCGACGCGGCCTGGGAGCGATGCGCGTCGGAAGCCACCGGCGCCTTCGGTACGGCCGACCTCTATGTCGAGCGACTCCTGCCGCGCGCGCGCCACATCGAGATCCAGGTCGTCGGCGATCACGACGGCAACGTAATGGTCCTCGGAGATCGCGAGTGCAGCATCCAGCGCCGCCGCCAGAAGATTCTCGAACGCGCCCCCGCCGGCGATCTCCCCGATGGAATCCGTGCCGCCATGGCGGAAGCGGCCGAACGACTGGCACGCGAGGTCGGCTACACCAGCCTCGGTACGGTCGAGTTCCTGGTCGATGCCGCCGACCCATCCGCGTTCTGGTTGCTCGAGGCCAATCCGCGCATTCAGGTGGAGCACACCGTGACCGAGGCTGTCACGGGCCTCGATCTGGTTCGGCTGCAACTGGAGATCGCACGGGGCCGCTCGCTGCCCGACCTCGGCCTCGATCCGACACGACGCCCGGTCACGCGCGGCAACGCCGTCCAGGCGAGGCTGCATCTGGAAGAGATCGATCGGGACGGCACCGTACGCCCAACCGCGGGAACCATTACGCGCTACGAACCGCCGACCGGACCCGGGATCCGGGTCGACGACTGTGTCTTCACAGGATGGGCAACCTCGCCGCGCTTCGACCCGCTGATCGCCAAGGTCATCGTCCATACGAGTGGCTCCCATCGCGAGGCGCTCGGGCGACTCGCGCGCGCACTCGCCGAGCTGACCATCGACGGCGTCGGCACGAACCGGGACTTCCTGCGGAGCTTGCTGCAGACCGATGAGATCCGCGAGGGCGCCGCCACCACCGCTTTCGTCGACGACGCCGTAGGACGCATCGTCGATCACGCCCGCACGCTCGAAACGCGACAGACGGCGACCCCTCTCGATGCTGGACACGTCGGGGCCGCGATCGATCGGCGCGATCCACTCGCCGTGCTCGATCACGGGCGGCGCGAGCAACGTTCGCCTGCCACCGACGACGGCAGCTCGATCGTCGCCGATGGCCTCGTCGCCGTCCGCGCGCCGCTCCTCGGCACAGTGGTCTCACTCGAATGTGCCCCGGGAGCCCTGCTGGCCGCAGGAACGCCGATCGTCATCCTCGAAGCGATGAAGATGGAGCACGTGATCGAGACACCCACCGGGGGAGTCGTGCACGCGCTTCCGGTCTCACCAGGAACGACCGTCGCCGAAGGCGCCGTCCTCGCGACCCTCACCGATACCAAGGGTGCCTCCGCCATCGCGGTCCATGAGCACACCGTCGACCTCGATGTCATCCGTGCCGACCTCGCGGAATCGATCGAGCGGCACGATCGGGGGCTCGACGCGTCCCGCCCGGCTGCCGTCGAGCGTCGTCACGGCAAGAACTTCCGGACGGCCCGCGAAAACATCGCCGACCTCTGCGACCCGGGCACCTTCGCCGAATACGGAGCGCTCGCAATTGCGCTTCAGCGCGGCCGTCGCAGCCTCGACGACCTCACCCAGAACACACCGGCGGACGGGTTGGTGTGCGGTCTCGGGCATGTGAACGGCGACCGATTCGGCGAGGATCGCTCGCGCTGCGCGATCCTCTCCTACGACTATACCGTCCTGGCCGGCACGCAGGGCTGGCAGAATCATCGCAAGAAGGACCGTCTGTTCGAGATCGCGCAACGGCAACGTCTCCCGCTCGTGTTCTTCACCGAAGGCGGCGGTGGCCGCCCCGGCGATGTCGACGCCCCCGGAGTGGCCGGGCTCGACTGTCGTGCTTTTCAGTTCTTCGGAGAGCTCTCCGGCCTGGTGCCACTCGTCGGTATCAACTCGGGCCGCTGTTTCGCGGGCAACGCGGCGCTGCTCGGCTGCTGCGACGTCATCATCGCAACCGAGAACTCGTCGATCGGCATGGGCGGCCCCGCCATGATCGAGGGCGGTGGCCTCGGCGTGTTCCATCCCGACGACGTCGGACCCATGAGCGTGCAGACGCAGAACGGCGTCGTCGATGTCGCCGTCCGGGACGAGGCCGAAGCGGTGGCCGTCGCGAAAGCGTACCTTGCCTACTTCCAAGGGCCGATCGACGACTGGACACATGCCGATCAACGGCGACTACGCACACTCATCCCCGAGAACCGGCTGCGCATCTACGATGTGCGGCACGTGATCGACACCATGGCCGACACCGGATCCGTCCTCGAACTCCGGCGCGGCTTCGGCGCCGGGATGGTGACGGCGCTCGCCCGTATCGAGGGTCGTCCCCTTGGCATCGTCGCGAACCACGCGGGGCATCTCGCAGGAGCGATCGATCCGGACGGCGCCGACAAGGCCGCGCGCTTCATGCAGCTCTGCGATGCCTTCGATCTACCGATCCTCTTCCTCTGCGACACCCCGGGCTTCATGGTCGGACCGGATGTCGAAGCGCAGGCGATGGTGCGCCGCGCCGGACGATTGTTCGTCGTCGGCGGCAGCCTGAGCGTCCCATTCCTCACGATCGTCCTGCGCAAAGGCTACGGACTGGGCGCGCAGGCGATGGCCGGCGGGAGCTTCCACGCGCCGATGATGACGATCGCCTGGCCAACCGGAGAGTTCGGCGGCATGGGACTCGAGGGCGCGATCAAACTCGGCTTCCGGAAGGAGCTCGAGGCGATCGAGGATCCAGACGAGCGGCGCCAGGCATTCGAGGCGATGGTCGCCCGGGCGTACGAGATCGGGAAGGCCGTCAACATGGCGTCGCACTTCGAAATCGACGATGTCATCGATCCAGTCGACTCGCGCGCGCGGATCATGGCCGCCTTGCGCGCCGCCCCGCCTCCGCCCGTGCGTACGTCCAAAAAGCGCCCCTGCGTCGACGCGTGGTAGCAGCAGAAAGGAGATCGACGATGAGCCAAGAGCGAGAAGGTGGCTGTCAATGCGGTGCGATACGTTATCGACTGTCCGGGGAAGCGATCGCGCTAACCGTCTGCCACTGCACCGAGTGCCAGCGCCAGTCCGGCAGCGCGTTCGGCATGAGCCTGATCATGCCGAAGGACGGGTGCCACATCACCGGAACGCTGAAGACCTTCACCCGCACCTCCGAAAGCAGTCGTCCCGTCACCTGCGCGTTCTGCCCCGAATGCGGCACGCGCATCTATCACGAGCCGCGCTATCTCGATGGTGTCCTGAACATCAAGCCCGGCACGCTCGACGATACCTCGTGGCTTCGTCCGAGCCTCGAGGTATGGACCGCGCGGAAGCAGTCCTGGATCGAGCTTCCCGCCGACCTGCGCTCGTACGAAGGCCAACCGTAGCCAGCACGCACCTCGCGCTCATGCGCACCGGTTATCCGACGGGCGTGAAGGTGGCCGGCATCGCCTTGATGCCATTGATGAAGTTCGTGCGTACGTAGCGGACGTCGCCGGCAAGCGTGAAGTCGAACGTCGGCACGACACGCAGCAACTCTTCGAAGATGACATTCAGCTGCAGCCGCGCCAGCCGCGAACCGAGACAGAAGTGCTCACCGATACCGAACGCAATGTGCGGATTCGGGTCACGGGTCACGTCGAACATCCGTGGCCGGTCGAACACTGAGGGGTCGCGATTGCCGGCGCCGTACCACATGACGACCTTGTCCCCCTCTTCCACCGGGTGTCCCCCGATCGTGGCGGCGCGGGTTGCGGTCCGGCGCATGTGACTCACGGGCGACACCCACCGCAGGATCTCCTCGACGGCGGTGGGCAGGATTGCCGGTTGCTGCACCAGCCGATCGCGCTGTTCTGGATTCTCGATGAGGGCGTGGATCCCTCCGGAAATGCTGTTCCGCGTGGTCTCGTTGCCCGCGACCACCATCAGCAGAAAGAACCCGTTCAGGAGATGCGCGGGAATCTCCTGGCCGTCCTCGGGCTTCGCGAGGGCAATGGCCGTCATGAGATCGTCGCCGGGGGTCTTCCGCCGCTCCTCGACGAGATGCTGTCCGTACGTAAACAGCTCCATGAACGTCGCCGTCGCGCCCTCGGGATCGGGACACATGTCGGGATCGAAAATGCCGATGAGCTCGTTCGACCAGTCGAAGATCTTCTTCCAATCCTCCTGGGGGACACCGAGAATGTCGCACAGCACCGAGATCGGGAGCGGGGCGGCGATATCCGTCATGACGTCGCAGCTGCCAGTGTCGCGTAGCTTCCGGACGGCGCCGGCGACGATATCGCGCGCGAGTTCCCGCACACGCGCCTCGAGCGAGGTAACCGACCGGGTGGAGAAGAACGGCTTCGCGATGTTCCGATACGCCCGGTGCTCCGGGGGATCCATGGTGATCATGTTCCCGATGACGGCGTTGATCACTGCCGGCTCCACATCAGGTGGAAACGAGATGTTGATCCCCGCGTCCGACGAAAAGGTGCCGGTGTCGCGCGAGACCTCGACGATGTCCTGATAGCGGGTGAGATTCCAGAATCCAGGGCCCCACTCGCGCTTCTCCTCGTTCCAGTACATCGGGTACTGCGCACGGATCGTATCGAGGGCGTCGTGCGGCACTCCGCCCACGAAGCTGTCGAGGTCGTTCAGATCCACGATCTTCGGGTTGCGGGTCCACGGCCCCTCGAAAATGTTGTCGGGAAGCTTCGCCGGCTGTGCTTCACTCATGTCCAGGCTCCCATCACTTCGGAGGCATGCGAATGCCGCCGTCAATACGAATCGTCTCGCCGTTCATGTAGCTGTTCGTGACGACTTCGAGTGCCAACGAGGCGAACTCCTCGGACGTTCCGAGCCGCTGCGGAAAGAGCACGCTCTTCCCGAGATTCGCCTTGAACGCCTCGGACGCTTCCCCTTCGCCGTAGATCGGTGTGTCGATGAGGCCCGGGGCGATCGTGTTCACACGCACCCCGATCGCGGCCAGGTCGCGCGCGATGGGAAGGGTCATGCCGACGACCCCCCCTTTGGATGCCGAGTACGCCGCTTGCCCGATCTGCCCATCGAACGCCGCCACCGACGCCGTGTTGACGATGGCGCCGCGCTCGCCCTCCGCGAGGGGCTCGGTTTTGCTCATCGCCGCCGCGGCGAGTCGCAAACAATTGAAGGAGCCGATCAGATTGACCCGGATCACGAACTCGAACGTCTGCAGATCGAACGGATTGCCCTTGCGGTCGACGGTGCGTGCCGCGGATCCGATGCCCGCGCAGTTCATGAGGACACGCAGCGGTCCCATCGCCGACGCCGCCTCGACGGCCGCCTGCACCTGCTCGGTGTCGGTCACGTCGGTGTTCGCGAAGCGACCGCCGATCTCGTCCGCAATCGCGGTCCCGAGGTCGGCGTTGCGGTCGGCGATGACCACCTTCGCGCCCCGCGACGCGAGCAGCCTGGCTGTGGCCGCGCCCAAACCCGACGCGCCACCCGTCACCAGAGCCGCTGCCCCTGAAATCTCCATCATGCTCGAATCCTCCTGACCACCGTCGACCACACCAAGGGTGTCGCTTCTTGTGGCTCCCGACTAGGATAGCTATCCTAATTATGAGACTCGCCTCAGCATCGCAAGTCGGGAGGGCAGCGTGAGCGCGACCCGCGACAAGATCCTGGCGACCAGCCGCCAGCTCTGGAACGAACGTGGCTTCGCCGATGTCACCGTGGCCGAGATCGCCGCGCGCGTCGGCATCAGCACCGGTAATCTCTCCTACCATTTCCCGACCAAGCGCGAGTTGGTCGAGGCCGTGTGGGACGAGGCCGAGCGCCGGCACCTCGACCTGGCCATCACCTGGCGCCCCGAGACGGTCCTGGCAGACTTCCCCGTCTGGATCCGGTCACTCTGCCGCGTCATGTGGGAGTACCGCTTTCTGTATCGCGACGGCGTCCAACTCGTCGCGACCGCGCCTGCCCTTCTTCGACGCGGACGCGAAACGGTCGTGCAGGTCGGCCGCGAGCAACTCCGCGCGTGCCTCGCAACCCTGGCCGACGGTGGACACCTCCGCACCGACATCGACGAGCTGCCTCCGGTCGCAACCAACTGCTGGATCGTCCTCCGCTACTGGATCGACTTCCTCGTCGAGGCCCGGGAGGTCCGACGGATCGAGCGCGGGCACGTCGCCGAGCTCGTCGCGCAATTCGCGGCGCTCGTACACCCGCACCTCACCCCCGCGGCATGGCGCAGCTTGCAGGCGAATCTCGGCGAGGCCGACGACCGCTCACCGGCCGACGCCAGCCCAGCAGCGCGCACGCAGCCCTGACCCACCACCCCCGTGCCCCCGTGGCACTGCGACGCCTGGGCGCAGCCTACCCCGGAGTCGCCGGCCCGCGGCGTGGCGCGACGCGGTACCATTGGTAGAGCGCCACACCGACGACCAGGAGCACGGTGCCGCCGACCCAGTACTGCTCGATCAGCGCCATCAGGTGCGCAATCGGTCCCTGAAACCATTCGCCCAACTCGAGAACGAGCAGCATCCGCAAGACGAGACCACTCATCACCAACGGCAGGAAACGCGCCGTCCGCATACCGGCACTGCCAGCGACCGCACTCATGGCGGGACCGGGGAACACGAGAATCGCGATGGTCGACGCCCGGGCGAAGAACTGCTCGAGCCAGAGATACATCTGCCGCGTCCGCGGCGCCCGCGCCCCAAGCCACATCACCGCCGTGGGCCCGAGCCCACGGCCGAGGAAGAAGCAGGCGGTCGCAAACACCGTCCGCCGGACCACCGCCACGAGGACGAAGGCCACCGGATCGACGCTTGGCGCCACCAAGAGGAGATGACGCCCCAACGGGCTGATCGCCACGAGGACCAGCGGATGGTGCACCGCCAGGTAGAGGGACGACATGACACCGATGATGTTCCCGGTGCTCAGCACCCCCAAGACAATCAAGCATCGGCGCACGCTCGTACGTCCGGCCGACCCCAGCGTGGGAGGAACGGGTGCGGGAATGTGAGGCGGAGCAACCGCGTGAGCCGACTCCATGGTCCGGGAAGTCTACACCCACCCGAGGTCGAAGCGAGACAGGGAACTGCGCATGGCGAATATTCTCGCAGCGCGCCAGCTTGCGCCAGGCCAGCACCCCCGTCTAAGTGGAGGCAGCATGGCTTTCGAAGACACACTTCGATACCTCTCCCACGCCACCTCGATCATGGGCGTCAGCTCGCGCATCGAGCGACTCCTCATGACGCCCACGCGTCAGCTCAAAGTCGAGGTAGCGATCGAGATGGACGATGGATCCATCGGCGTCTTCGAGGGGTTCCGGATCCAGCACAACAACGCGCGCGGCCCCTGCAAGGGCGGGCTCCGCTACCACCATGAGGTCGATGGCGACGAGGTCAACGCGCTCGCGAGCCTCATGACCTGGAAGACGGCCGTCGTCGGCATTCCGTACGGCGGGGCCAAAGGGGGCGTTCAGGTCGACCCCAGGAAGCTGAGCATCCGCGAACTCGAGCGGTTGACGCGCAAGTTCACCGACCAGATCCACTTCTTCATCGGGCCCGACGTCGATATTCCGGCTCCGGACGTCAACACGGACGGCCAGACCATGGCGTGGATCATGGACCAGTATTCGAAGTACCATGGACACTCCCCGGGCGCGGTCACGGGCAAACCGATCGAGCTTGCGGGCTCGCACGGGCGGATCGCCGCCACGGGCCGCGGGGTGGCACTGTGCGCCGCGTGGGCCCTGCGGGACCTCGGCATCGACGTCGAGGGCGCCCGCTTCGCCGTGCAAGGCTTCGGCAACGTCGGCAGCTGGGCGGCGCGCATCCTTGCCGAGCGCGGCGCCGTGCTCGTCGCCGTCGGCGACCACGGCGGCTATCTCGCGAACCCGGAGGGATTCGACATCGACGCGCTCGTGCGCCATGTCGACGCGAGCCCAACGCGCTCGGTCGTGGGCTTTCCCGGCAGCGACGCCAGCAGCCCGGAGGCGTTCTTCGCCAGCGACGTCGACTGCCTGATTCCCGCGGCGCTCGGCGGCGTCATCGATACCGCCGTGGCCGATACGATACGCGCCAAGCTGATCGTCGAAGGTGCCAACGGGCCCACCAAACCCGATGCGCACGAGCGGCTGATCGCCCGTGACATCATGATCATCCCCGACATCCTGGCAAACGCCGGCGGCGTCACCTGCAGCTATTTCGAGTGGGTTCAGAACAACCAGCGATTCTATTGGACCGAGGATGAGGTCAATGGTCGCCTCGAGCCGATCCTGCAACGGGCCTACGACGCCACCGCAGCTCTGGCACGCGACAAGCATTTCGACCATCGCACGGCGGCGTTCGTGATGGCCGTCCGTGAGGTCGGAAAGGCCGTAGCCCTCCGCGGGGTCTGAACGACACGGCACGACCAGAGAGGACCGCCCATGACGCTCGCCGAATTCCCCATACTGGAACATCTGAACGCCACCCAGATCGAGAACCTCAGGGCGGTCTGCGAAGAACGCACCCTGGACGCTGGCACCACGTTGATCCGTCACGGCGAGTCCGGTGGCAAGCTCTATCTGGTGCTGGAGGGCACGCTGCAGGTCTACATGCCGGGGAACGGCCGCGACATCGATCTCGCCGAGATCCATGCCCCCGCGGTCGTCGGGGAGCTCGAGCTCTTCACCGGACACCCGCGGACCGCCAGCGTCCGTGCGACCACGAAGGTACATCTCATGGCCGTGTCCCACGAGCGCGTACTGGCGCGGGTTGCCGACGGCGATCCCGCCATCCTGAAAGTGATGTTCGCGATCGCCAAGACGGTAGCCTGCCGGCTCGTCTCAGCCACCGAGAAGTTCGTCGAGATCGAACGGACCGCCCCCGCCCCGCATGCTGACGAGCTGCGTGCCTTTCGCACCAAGCTGTTCAGCGAATGGTCCTAGCCTCCATCCATCGCCCCGGCGTGCTCGAAGGCGTGCGCGCGACCTACCGGCTGGATCCGCAACACGTACGCCAATTCCGGAACGCGATCTACAAACGCGGCGTGGCGCCCGATGAAGCGGTCGCGCGCTTGCCCTCACCCGTACGTACGCGCCTCGCAGAGGAGGTCGCCCTCACGTCCCTCGAGCTCGTGGATCGCCGTGACTCGCAACTCGACGGGGCGACGAAGCTCGTCCTCAGGAACCGTGCCGGCCTCGCCCTCGAGAGCGTCGTGCTGCGACTCCGCAGTGGACGGAACTCGGTCTGCGTATCCTCACAGATCGGCTGCGCGGCTGCGTGCCGCTTCTGTGCCACCGGACAGATGGGCATGGCGCGCAATCTCGGCGTCGACGAGATCCTCGAGCAGGTCGCGCTGGCCGGCCAGATGCTGCAGACGGAAGGACGACGTCTGCGAAACGTCGTCTTCATGGGCATGGGGGAACCCCTGCACAATCGCGCCGCGGTCGAGGAAGCGGTGGCGCGGCTCATCGACCCGGGCTGGTTCGCGCTGAGCCCGAACCACGTGGTGGTCTCGACCATCGGTATCATCGACGAGATGCACCGCTTCGTCGCCCGTTTCCCCGAGGTCCAACTGGCGGTCAGCCTGCACACGGCCCGCCAGGAAGTGCGCGAGCGCCTCATGCCGCTCGCGGGGCACACCTCGCTCGACGAACTTCGCCGCGCCCTCGCCGCCATCCAGCTCGCACGACGACGTCCAACGATGCTCGAGTATCTCCTGCTCGACGGCATCAACGACACGACAGCCGACCTCGACGCCCTGCTCGCCTACTGCCGCGATCTCGACGTCCACATCAATCTCATCCCCTTCAACCCGATCGCGTCGGCCCCCTGGCTGCGGCCATCGACACCTACGCATCAGGCCCGGTTCACCCGCGGCTTGAAAGAAGCCGGGCTCAACGTCACCACCCGGTTCTCCCTCGGACAGGACATCGCCGCCGCATGCGGTCAGCTCGTCCGCCGCACGCCACGCGCAGCGCGCGCCGCGCCCCTCCCGGCGGACCCGCGCCCCGCGAACTACCGCGCGCCCTGATACCCCCGAATGAACAGGGGCTCGACGCCGAGCCGCTCATCCGCTGCAGCCATCTCCTCGGAGGCGGGCGTGCTCGCAAACGAGGCCGCTGCGTCCAGCGTGTGACGCATGAGCGTCGGATCGGACGCGGTATTGAGGAAGACCCCCGGTCGCGCCAGCGCCCAGTGGACGGCGCGCTCGATGTCTATCGGATCTTCGAACGCCCGGTACCAGGTCGTCGTGGTCGGTCGCTCGCCCTCCTGCCAACGCCGGCGCGCCACGGCTTTGATGGTCTGCACGGCGATCCGGCGCTCCTCGCATACCGCGAGCAGCCGATCGAAGCTCTCCGCGTATTCGGGCTGCGCCATCATCGAGAAGTTGTACGGCAGCAGCACGGACGCGAAGTCGAAGCGCTCGAGGCTGCGAAGATGCATGGCGGCAACGCGGGTGCCGTGTCCGGTCACGCCGATGTGCCGCACCAGACCTTCGTCGCGCGCCTCGATCGCCGCCCGCACCGCGCCGTCCTCGCCGAACGCCTGCGCCCATCCTTCCTCGTCCGTCAGATTGTGGAGCTGGATGAGGTCGAGCTGGCTCACCCCGAGCCGATCGAGCGAGCGGCGGATGGAGTCGCGCGCCCCCGCGTGCCCGCGCTCGCCGGTCTTCGTGGCGAGGAAGAAGTGGCCGCGATGCTCACGCATCCAGGGAGCGATCCGAAGCTCGGCGTCGCCGTAGCTGGCGGCCGTATCGATGTGATTGATCCCGGCGCGCAAGAGCTGATCGAGCATCCGGTCCGCGGCGTCCTGCGTAACGTCGTAGAGGGCGGCGGCGCCAAAGATGATGCGAGTACTGTCGTGTCCTGTCTGACCAAACGGCTGCGTGGAAATCATCGCCAGGGCCCCCCTCTGGTCCCGAGTGTAGCGAACGCCCACGATCAGTCCATCGGAAAATCCGGTCCGGGCGTCGCGATCGGAAACCCGCCAGCGATGCGCCGCCCGGTCTGGCCTGGATGACCCCGCACCCCACGTTGCAGGGACGAGCACGGCCAGATACGTCAGTGCGCCGATGGATACCCCCACACCACGAATGCTCACAGCCGCGGACGAACTTGCGGCGTTCGCCGAACGCGTCCAATCGACGGGCCGGGTCGCCCTCGACACCGAGTTCGTCTGGGAACGCACCTACCATCCGGTACTCGGTATCGTGCAACTCGCGATCGAGGACGAGTGCGTGCTCGTCGATGCCCAGGCACTCCCGGATCTGGCACCGCTCTTTCCGGTCCTTCGAGATCCGGCCGTTCCGGTCGTGCTACACGGCGGCGGGCAGGATCTCGCGATCCTGGCACAGATGATGGGCGCGCCGGTACTGAATGTCGTCGATACGCAGATCGTCGCCGCGTTTCTCGGCTACGGCGCGCAGATTGGCCTCAGCGTGCTGCTCGATCGCGTGCTGAAGGTCCACATCCGGAAGGATCAGACCTACACCGACTGGGTCCGCCGCCCCCTCAAGCCCGAACAGCTGGCGTACGCCCTGGTCGACGTCCAGCACCTCCTCGAGCTCGATGCTCGACTGCGCGCCGAGCTCGAGCAACGAAACCGGCAGCAATGGGTCGAGGAAGAGCTCCGCTTACTCGAAGAGCCCACGCGCTATGCAGCACCGCCGGATGACCGACGCTACACGTCGGTCAAAGGCTGGCAGCGCCTCGATGGCGAGGGCCTGGCCGTCCTCCGCCCGCTCGCGGCCTGGCGTGAGCACATCGCGCGGCGGGCGAACATCCGACCGAACTTCGTCATGAGCGACATCGTTCTGACGACGATCGCCGCCCGACCACCCAAGACCGTCGAAGATCTCCGGGACACCCGAGGCCTCTCGAAGGGCACGGTCGATCGCTACGGCCGTGACGTGATGGAAGCGATCGAACTCGGCCGCGCCTGTCCGCGTGACGAGTGGCCCGTACGCCCCGACCGTACGCAGCGTCAACCGAGTGGGCTCATCGCCCTGTTGCGTACTGCCGTCCAGGCTGTCGCTGCCCGGGAGAAACTCGCCGCCGAGCTGATCGCCACCGGCCGCGACCTCGATGCACTCGCGGCCGCAAAGACCGAGGCCGTGGAACCGGATATCGCCGTACTGCAGGGCTGGCGCCGGGAACTCGTGGGCGACACCCTGCAGGCCATCGCCCGCGGCGAAGTCGCCATCCGCTACGACCCGGAACGGCGCGAGATCCTACTCGGCAAATAGTCCACAAGGGGGATTCCCTCCCCCTTCTCCACGCGGCAAAGCCGCTGGGTCGGCCTCCTAGTTCAGGCCGGTAAACGACACGGTCTCGGGGCCTTCGGTGGCACCGGGGCCGGGAAAGCCGCCGCCCGCATCGATCAACGGCTGGCCGCTGTTCGGAATACAGAACGCAGCGGCCCGGGCCCGGTTGGGGACGCCGGGGAAGCCTGCGCGCGAGATGCCCTCGTTCACGAAACAGTCACGATTGGTGAACAGACACTCCTCGGACTCCTCACAGAAGCTGCACGACCCACCCTGGGATGCGGGCCGGCACTCGAGATTGATGGTGCACTGCTTGATGGTCGTCAGATTGCACCTGCCGTCGAGCGGACCAGCGGGACAGAACCCCTCCTGCGTCGAGTCGTCGTCTCCACACAGACCTCCGGAACAGTCGGAGTCCGCGGCGCAACTCGCACCCAGGGTGGCTCCGGTGATGCAGACGTCGAGCGCCAATCGGCAGCTCGCTTCCTGGCAGAAGCCTCCCGGGCAATCGGTGTCGCCCGTACAGGTGAGATAGTCGTTCGCGCCACCGCGACAGGCCGCCAGACACGCGTTCGGCGCCGTCGGCTGCCCGCCATCCGCGGGACAGAAACACTGCCCGCGACAGCTGCCGCTGCCGCCCCCGGGACAATCGCTGTCCACCTCGCACGCACGACCGGTCTCGGACCCGGCGATGCACTGGTCGCCCTCGAATCCGGGCGCCGTACAGGTGAAGCTCGGCAACAAGGTCACCGGTCCCGTGCGGCGGGGATCGGTGATGATATCGAGCTTGCCGAGCGGCGCCCCGCCGATCGGACAGTCGATACTGGTTGTCCCGAATATCGGCGAGGTGCCACCCGCCGGCGGCGCGGTCCGACAGGGCCTGCCCGCGTTCGGACCGACGCTACACAGGCTGGCGAGCTGGCAGGTAATGGCGCCGGTGCAGTCACTATCATCACTGCACGGCGTCCGGCTGGGCTCATCCTCCGTATCGCAGAAGCCGCCGCACAGCGGACACGGGCGATCCTGAAGACCGAGGAAACTCATCGCTGACTGGCGGAGCCGCACCGCGCTGTCACCGGTCGCGACGTCCACCGTGCCGACGATGTCCTCGGTGATGACGTTCAACGTGCACGCCGAGACGCCGCCCGCGGACACCGGGATCGGCGGACTCGTGAGCGTCTTCCGACAGAAGTCGGTCGGCCCTGGACAATCGAGGGTGCTGTCGCACTCCTGCTGCACATCTTCGTGGCAATGAGGACCGATCGCCGTCGGGCCTTTGCGACAGAAGTCCCCTCCGCCCGCACAGTCACCGTCATTCGCACAGGGTCCATGCGGCGGTAGCGCGCAACTCGGACCCACGGTGCACAGCGTATCGGGACCGCCCGGTCCATCGCAGTCGAAGAGATCGACGATGTGCCCAGCTCCCGCGAGCAAGGCCGTATCATGGGTAATACCGTTCCAGCCGTTGTCGCTATTGATCGTCGCGCCTTCGGCAACCTTCATGCGTGGGGTCGAGAGACAGAGACACGGGAAATCGCCGTCCGTCGCGCCGCACAACCCCGGGCACGCGGCGTCGTCATCACCGTCACACTCTTCGGGCGGCGAGCCGAAGCTGAAACCAGCCGGATCGGTCACCGCAACGGCCAGGCGGTCGTTGGTGACGCCGTCGCCACAAAACGCCTCGCCCCCGTATTCGATGTCGAGCACGTCGGCGAGCGCCGATTGATCGGGATCGTCGACGATGTCCCGATGGCTGTCGATGAGACACGACGTCAGCGCGGCAACCGTCGTCGCCGGGGCCCCGCCCCCACCACACACATCCAGCATCGAAGGCACCGGGTCGTCACACTTACCTTCGATCTTCGCGATGATCTTCGACTGTACCCTGTCGATCTTGTCCTTGGCCTTCGTGTACACGGGATTGTCGCCGCACGCCTCGGGCTCGAAACCGCCGAGCTTCCCTTTCAGGATCCCATTCCGGCACTTCTGGGTCTCCTTCAGAACAACGCCGACGAACTTCAGCATGTTCTTGCTGATTTCTTTCTGACAACTCTTCAGGACCTTGGCGCTGCCACTGTCACCGGTCTGCGAAAGAAAGTCTTCCACCGCGCTCGGATCATCGATGTTACCGTTGGCACCGAACTGAATCTCGAACATCGTGTCGGCTGCGCGCGCATGGGTCGCGGCGATACATGCCTCGAGATCGTCATCCGTGAACGGCGGGCCGGTCCCGTCGGGACACTTTCCCGGAAAGCCCATCGCATTCAGTGCCAGGTCGGGATCCACGAGCTTGCTGAGCGCCCCGCAGCGCTTGTCGAGCTTCCGCTTCAGCTTGAGTTCGGCCTGCGCGAGCTTCTGGTCGCGCTTGAGCTGGTCGCAGGCGCCCTGCTGGCTCAGGTTCTTGGTGGCGCACTTGTCGAGAATCTTGAGGCGCGTTGCGAGGAACTTTCCACCATCCTTCGCAATCGCCGCGAAACACCGGATCTCGGCCTTGGGCAGCATGGACTCTGCCATGCCACCGGACGCACTGGTAGCGAGCGTTAGAACGACGGTGATGATGGCACCGAACTCTCGTGCCTTTGCGAGCATCGATGTTCTCCTGATCGGCGGGCGGCTCACATCACGTCACGGCACTGCGACGCCCATTTACCGTCGACTCTGCGTCGACTGCCCGCCCGATCGGTCCTCGAGCTCCTAGGATAGACAGCGTACGGGGATCGATCAACTAGGTTCTGCGCCGCCCAGTTCTTGGGTCCGGCGCCGCCCAGAACGCCCGGTCAGGCTCCGCAACATCGCTTGCGTTTCAGGCCGCTACCGCACGCACATGGGGCGTTTGGCCCACCCGCACCGAACTTCCCTTGCCGCTGGAGCACCATCGTCAGCGACGCGCCAAACGCGACCACGACGCTGACAAATTGACCGAAAAAAGCTTCGGCGGCGTCGGTTCCTGCACGGAAGAGGGGCGCGAGCGAGCGATCCATTGCGGGCGCCTGCGGCCCTCCCACTCCGAGATAGGTGTTCTCGACCGCACAGAGTAGAAGCACGAGATTGACCAGGAAGAGCGGACCGAGCGCCAGCAGGATCACCCGCACCCGTGCAGCAACGGCGAGTCCAGGCACCGCCGCCGCCAGCGCCAGGAGCACGGGGATGCAGTGGCTGAAGACGTGCGCGTCGATGGTGAACTCGTAGGTGTACCTGGTGGCACGCTCCATGCCGTCGATGCGAAACCGCTGCGGCTCTGCCGACACCCGGGTGGTGAGATCGGGCACTTCGACGAGCGGGGCTACGATCGTAGCGGCGCCGGCCAAGGGCGTGAGCCAGAGATACTGCTGCGTCGCAAGTGGAATCCACACTGTGAAGACCGCAGCGTAGACACTCACGAAGAGGGCGAGCGCTATCCCGATCTTGCGAGCGTCGAGTACCGTCGTGAGACCTCGAGCCAAGCGAGGAAGAAGGCCACCAGACACGCGATGAGCAGCGCCTGCCAGAAGTAGAGATGCGACAACTCGAAGAGGCGTTCGTTGGTCGCCAGCAACACGCTGAGCGATCCGACGCGCACGGCGTTCAGCGGAAACACAAACGCCGCCGCGGCGACAACCCCGACCGCCTTCGCCCGGAGCGAACTCGGGAACACCAGAATCGCCGGGAGCAGAACCATCATCAACTCGGCGCCGCTGCAGCCCGTGCCAACGCGTGCGACCCGCCCCCCGTACGAGATGTATTCACCGCTGACCGACACGTGCTGTCCACTCAAGCCGATCAACCACGCCCCCATGTGCGCGGTCGCGACGTTCGATGGCTCGAGCACTCGCGTCCTCGCCACGTCGGTCTGCAGCACAAGCGCGCACGCGACCACCAGCAACGGATAGAGGACGATGCACCGCCAGACCAGAAACCGCCCGGCGCCGAAGGTTGCCGCGTACGCTGTGAGCACGTGCGGGGTCGCCGATCGCGCTGGCTGTCGGGGGAAACGTGTCCGGGATGGCGCCATGCCGCTACTCCAGACGCACCATAGCGGTCGGCGCGGCGCCGGAGCAACAATGCCCCTGACGGTTACTCCTAGTCCGCGACGAGACCGCTCGCCATCTCGAGACGCGAGACCCCCACGGGCAGCGGGGCCGCGCCGAAACCGATGCGCGCATGGCGCGCCTCGAGCTGCGGACGGATGGCGCGAAAGACACCCTGGTAGCGGTACCAGGGAACCGTCGTCCAGAGATGGTGGATGAGATGGTAGTTCTGTCCGAGCAGCGCCACGTTCAGTACCCGCCCGGGATACGCACGGGTGTCGTAATATCGGGTTCCGCTGTCGTAGGGATAGTGCGGCAGGAAATCGAACGCGAACGCCAACCAGACAAAGGCGATCAGCGCGGGAGCGATCCAGAGCACACACAGCGTCGCGAGATGTCCGGTGAGAGTCGCAAGCACGACCGCCCCGAGCACGAAACCCTCCATCGCGAGTGTCTCCGCGAGCTCGGCGCGGGTTCTCCACAGTCGGTGACCGAAATACTTCACGCGATACTCGACCGTCACGCCGAGGAGCCACACCGGCAGCAACCAGCGCGGCGCCCGCGCCACGATCAGATCAGGATCGCGCGCGACGTCGTTCGTGTGCGAGTGATGCTCGTAGTGCACCCCGCGGAAGAGCGGAAAGGAGATCAGCAGCGGCAACGCGCCGAACCGGCCGAGCGCGGCGTTCACGCGTCGCGACGGGTGCGCGATCCCGTGCATGGCCTCGTGCAGAACCGTGAATCCGAGATAGGTCGCGAGTGCGTGCACCGCGATGACCGACGGCGCCGACCAGAGACCCCGGAGATAGGCCGTCGTCCCGATGGCGAAGAGCGTGACGGTCGCGGCGGCGAGCCAGACGGTGGGGTTCGTGATCGTCCGGGCGGGGGCGCCGATCCACGCTCTATCGACCTTGATGGGCGGCGCCGCTACCGGGTTGCTTGTTGTGGGATGTCCCATGAGCACAGCACTAGCCCGCTATTATGTAGTTTGTCAATAAGAATCTCACCCTAGCGTGAAGAATACGCTATGGGTCAGCCATGGGCTTCTACGATCGGCACATCGGACCGCGGCTCGTGAGCATGGCCTGCGGCCTCAGGATGACCCGCGAGCAGCGCGAGAAGGTCCTCCCAAGGGCCACGGGCACTGTGCTCGAGATCGGTATGGGCTCGGGACACAATCTCACCCTCTACGATCCCGGGAAGATCGAACGCCTGTTCGGCCTGGAGCCCGACCCGACGATGCGCCAGCTCGCGGCGCCGAAGATCCGTCAGGTGCCATTCGAAGTGCACCTGGTCGACCTCGCCGCCGAGAAGATCCCACTCGACGACGATTCGATCGACACGGTGCTCACGACGTTCACGCTCTGCACGATCCCCGACGCTGCGCAGGCGCTCGCCCAGATGCGGCGTGTGCTGCGTCCGAATGGTCAGTTGCTGTTCCTCGAGCATGGCTTGTGCCCGGAAGCACGCGTCCAACGATGGCAGCATCGCGTCGAGCCGCGGTGGAAGAAGCTTGCGGGTGGTTGTCATCTCACGCGAGCGATCCCGACGATGATCGAGAGCGCCGGTTTCGCGATCCAGGATCTCGAGACCGGGTGGGTGTCGCCCCTCGACAAGAACTGGCTACCTCCGATGCTCCGGGTGCCCGGCTACGAGTTCTGGGGCATGGCCAAGGCGGCCTGACGTCCCGATCGATCAGTGGCGCGGCGAAGGCGCGTGGTCGATCGCCGCGCGCGTTCCGCTGCTGACCGGCGCCGTCAACGCACCGACCATCATGTCCACGGCGTTGGCGATGAACAGCGGCAGCGGCGAACCGACGCGCTCGGAGGGCCCCTCGAGCTGGTGGCGCGCTCGCGTCGCCACCGCGGCAATCACCTGCGAGGTGGCAACGAGTACCCGCTCCGCGGCCAACGCCTCGGGCAGATCGAGCTGCCGCAGCAGAAGCTCGACGAGCTTCGGAACCAACGGGTCGTTGAAGAGCACCTGGAGGTCCTCGTAGCGCCGGTGCGGGCTATCGAGCACCGCGGCCGAAATCACGAGATACGCCCACTGACTCGCGTCATCGCGAAGAAAATCGGCGTACGGTCGGACGAGCACGTCGCAGAGTCGGAAGAGATCGTCGGTGGCATCGTCGAGCACGAGACGCTCGAATGCCAGCGCGTGCCGCACCCGCAGGACCTCCCCGTGCTCGGCGAGGATCGCCGACACCAGGCCGTCGCGCGAGCCGAAGTGATACTGCAACGCCGACTTGTTCCCGACACCCGCGGCGGCGGTGATCTCGCGCAAGGAAGGACCGTCGATCCCGCGTGCCGCGAAGAGACGCTCTCCCGCCCGCAGCACCGCATGCCGCGTCTTGTCGCCCACGCCACGCGTTGGGCGGCCGCCTCGCAGTCCAGGCACATGCCTCATTTGATCTTGGCCGAGCATGCTCTCAGTGAAACTATAGGCCCAAGAATACTCCAGAACAAGCCATTTCACAGCTGTTGTAAGATCGATCGTCTCGAACTATGCTCTTCAGGTATATGCCTGAGTACCTCCGAGAAGACGACTCGCCGACCGCAACGAATCTGACCGCCGCAGCGCGTGAGCTGCGCCCGCTCATCGAATCCGAGGCCGATGGCATCGAGCGGAACGGCACCATGTCCCCGCCGGTCGTGGATGCGCTCTGCGACGCCGGACTCTTTCGCCTGCTCGTGCCCGAGGACCTCGGCGGCTTCGAGGCGACTCCGAGCACGATTCTCGACGTCTGCGAAGAACTCGCGTTTGCCGACGGCTCGGTCGGCTGGTCGTTCGCCCAGAATACGACCGTGATGGCCTACTCGGCCTACATGGCGCCGGAGTTCGCTCGACCACTCGCGAGCGCGCGGGCCGCGGCCGGCATGTTCGCGCCCCTCGGCATGGCCCACAAGGAACCCGACGGATTCCGCGTCTCGGGAAGCTTCTTGTTTGGGAGCGGCTGCGGCCACGCGGAATACATGGGCGGCGCTGCCATGGAGATGCACGACGGCGAGATGCCACCCTTCGTGGACGACCTGCCGCTCCTCCGCGCGTTCATCGTCCCCGCTGCGCAGACGACCATCAAGAGCAATTGGGACGTGATGGGGCTCCGCGGCACCGGGAGCTTCGACTTCGACATCCCCGAGCAACTGGTCGATCCGGGACAGACCTTTTCCATCTTCGATACGGCGGGCATCACCGGCGGGCCGCTCTACGGCCTCGGACCCGTGCCGCTCGGCACCATCAGCTCGGTCGCGTGGGCGCTCGGGGTCGCGTGCCGGGCACTGCACGAGATCATCCAGATCACGACGGCAGGTCGCGCGCGCATGGGGTCCGATCCCCTTCGCGAGCAGCAGATCTTCCAACGGGATCTCGGCCGTCACGCCAAAGCCATCGAAGCCGCCCGACTTCTGGCCCATGAGGCCTACGGCAGCACGGTGGCCGCGATCGCCAAGGGCATCTCCAAGGACGAGCGAAAACGCCTCGTCCGAGAAACCCGCGCCACGGCGAGCTACGTCGTCGACGTCGCGAAGGCGGCGACAGTGTTCGCCTACGAAGCATCGGGAAGCAGCGGCCTTCGGAACCCCAGCATCCTGCAGCGCTGTTTCCGCGACATGTACGTCGGCGCGTCGCATCTCGTGTTCGACGAACGGAACTACATCGAAATCGCCAAGACGCGCCTCGGCCTCGAGCCCCTGCCCTTCTAGCGCGCATCACAAGACGGAGGACGCGCATGCAAGAGCCCATCTCGTACGCGATGCGGAACACCGAGGCCACGCAGGCCTTGATCTACTTCAACGCACCGAGTGCACTCAAAGACTGGAGTTTCCTCGCCATCGAGGCGATTCTGATCTTCGGCACCATCTGCGCCATCGCCCACGCGCTCCGGCATGGGCGACGACACGGCAATCCGTCGGCGCTGCTGATGCTGATCGGATGCTTCACCTACGGGCTGCTGATCGACATCGCCTCGTACTACACGGTCGAGAACTTCTGGCACGGCGAGTTCTCGGTGATGTTCCTCTACAACCGGCTCCCGCTCTACATCGCGCTCTTCTACCCGGCGTTCATCTACCACATCTGCATGACCATCCGGCGCTACGAGTTTCCTCGCCTCGTCGAAGCGATCAGCGTCGCGTTCTACGGCGAGTTGACCTATCTCATCTTCGACAACCTGGGCCCGCTCCTCGGCTGGTGGATCTGGGATGTCAGCGACCCGACGACGCATCCGTACATGAACAGCGTACCGGTCACGAGCTATCATTGGTTCTTCGCCTTCACCGGCGGGTTCGCGTTCCTGAGCCGCATCATCTGCTGGGATTGGGTGGCCGAGCGGAAGAGCAACGCACTCATCGGTGCGGGCTTCATCGCGCTCCCGATACTCACGGTGCTCCTCGGCATGCTGCTGTTCGTCCCGTACAATCAGCTTGCCTACAACGGCAGGCCTGGCATGGCTGCCGCCTACTTCGGCATCATTTTCGCGCTGGCGGGCCTGGTGTTCCTCCTGAACTACCGGCGCCCGACCATCCCGCGCGATACCCTACTGATGCTCTTCCCGCTCACCTACCTGGTCGGCCATCTCTACCTCTACATCGCCAAGCTCGATCTCTTCTTCGCGATCACCCCCGAGGGACTCTCGGCAGAGGGCCTGGCCGCCGGCAACCTCATCGCCGCCGTCGTCGCCATCATCGCCAGTATGAGCATTCTGCTCGTGACGCACCCTGCAGAGTAGCGACGCTAGCGGTGCGCGGTCGTGCCGAGGGCACGAATCAGCTCCGTGCGAAGATCACGAGGGTCGATCACACGATCGTAGCTGCCGTTGTCTGCGGGCACCCATGCGCCGTCCTGCGACTGGGCAAGCGACGAAGCGTCCTCCGGAGACGCACCGGCAGCGCGCGCCCCGCCGAACGCCGGCACGCCTCCGAGCGATATCCCGGGAAACGCGAGCGTGACGGTCTGATGATCGAAAGGATTCATCGCCATCAGCGAACTTCCGAACCCGAACGCCTTGCGGATCGTCACGTGCAGCTTCGGCCCCGGGAGCGCACGTTGCATCTGGTACATGCGTGCCGCCGCCCGGAGCGTGCCAGCCCGCTCGGCATCCGGCCCGACCATGACGCCCGGATTGTCGGCAAGGAAGACGACCGGTAACCCGAATGCGCCGGCGACGCCCAGGAAGTGCGAAGCCTTCTCTGCGGCCTCGCGTGTGATGGCGCCCCCCATCACGCGCGGCTGATTGGCCACGATCAGGACGGCCTGTCCGCCGAGGTGCGCGAAGGCGGTCACGAGCGAAGTGCCGTAGCTCGGCTGCACCTCGAAGTACGCCCCGCCGTCGGCGAGGCGTGTCAGCACCTCGCCCATGTCGTAACTGCGCCTCACATTCCGCGGAATGACGTCCAGAATGTCGTCGAGCGAACGCGCGGCGACATCCACCGTCGCGTGTGGCGTCGGCTCGGCGTCGTTGGTCGGCAGGAACGAGAGGAAGCGACGCGCCATCGCGAACGCCTCGTCTTCGCTGGTCGCGAGATTGTGCGCCACACCGCTTTCCGCGGTGTGCATCACCGCACCGCCGAGCGCATCGGGCTCCACCTGGAGACCGAGCGCAGCCTCGACGAGCGGCGGCCCGGCCGTGAACATCGATGACCCCTCGGCCATGATGATCAGATCGGCGAACACCCCGCTGAGCGCGCCGTGCCCCGCCGACACACCGAGAACCAACGTCACGACCGGCACCTGCCCGACGAGATCAGCGATGACCTGCAGATCGTTCGGCGCATAGGCGTACCGCTCGAGGGCGTTGGTCGCCCGCTCTCCAGCACCATCGAGCAGGAGCAGGAGCGGCAGACGCTCTCGCGTCGCCAGCTGCGCAAGCCGCACCCGCTTCGCGTGGGTCCCGTGCCCGATCGAGCCGCCCTGGACCGTAAAGTCCTCGGCCAGAACGACGACCGGCCGACCATCGACCAGCGCGGTCCCACCGACGAGGGCGTCGGCAGGCACGGCGGCCCCTCCCCCCGGATGGGCCGAGCCCACCAGGAGCCCGACCTCGGCAAAGGTTCCGGTATCGCAGAGGCGGCCAATGCGCTCCCGCGCATTCAGGCGACCCCTGCCCGCCTGACGCCCTATACGCTCGGCGCCCCCCATGGCCCGGGCCGCCCGGGTCCGGGCCTCGAGATCTGCCAGCACGTCGCTCCAATCGTGCGCCATCGAGCCCCGGAATACACGACCTGGAGGCTGACGAGAAGCCACGCCCCCTCCCACCCAGAACGCCTGCGCATCGGACGCAAGGTAGTGTTCAACCCGGGCGTTTCCGCGTAGCATTCGGTGCATGAGTCGATCTCGAACCGTGACAGCAGCCCTGGTACTGGCCACAGCGCTTTTTTCCGCACTCGCCGCCTCGGGAGCCCAGGCCGAAACCGCGTCCGGACTCACGCCGATCCCGTCCGAGTTCGTCTGCATGATGAACGACAAGCGCTTCGCCGAGCCGCAGATTCCGGTCGAAGTCGAAGGCCGCACGTACTACGGATGTTGCGCCATGTGTAAGCAGCGCCTGTCCAACGATCCGGGCGCGCGCACCGCGATCGATCCGGTCAGCAGCGCTCAGGTCGACAAAGCAACAGCCGTCATCGGTGCGGCCTCGAACGGACGCGTCTTCTATTTCGAGAATGCCGCGAACCTCGCAACCTTCTCGGCCACCCTCTCGGCGGCCTCCCCAGCCGGATCTTCGCCGGGAACCGTCAGCCACTAGCGAGCGCCCGGGTCAGCCTGCGCGCGCACCCGCAACCCGATCGCGGAGCGAGCGCGTGAGTTCGGCCAAGAACCCCGCCGGGTAGGAGAGGTGACAGGCGGGATACAGGATGAGGAAGAGCACCAGCGTCGCAGGATCGCGCGCCCGCCAGGCTTCCACGAGCGAGAAGCCCACCAGGCCGACACCGTAGAGCGCCAGCGGCACCAGATACACTGGCCGGCAGACCAGCGGCACCGACAGCACGTAGAGCAGGAACACGGTCGGAATCAGAAACGTCGGCGACAGCGAGCCCGGTACGGCGACCGTATTCTGCCAGCGGCCACGCCCGTAGCGGAAGATCTGCTGGCAGAAGCCCGTGAGCGTTGCTCGCCGTGCGTGATACACGACCAGATTCGGGTCGTGCAGCATCCGCACACCGCGCGCCGCCAGACCAGCGAGAAGAATGTTCTCCTCGTTGCACACGACGTGCTCGGGAAACGGCCCCTCGATGTCCGCGAAGGCTCGACGCCGGATCGCGAGGTTGCACAGGATGAGAGAGCGATCATCGGCCGGCCCGATCTCCCCCGTCCGCGTGTAGCGTCGACGCACGGCACCGGACCCGAATGGCGACTCGAGCACCCGACCGGTGCACTGCTCGAAGCGGCTGCTTCCCGGAGGCGTGAGGTTCGGCCCGCCGACCACACCGACATCAGCGTGCTCGGCAAAGAGGCGGAGCACGCGCGTAAAGAGATCCGGGACGATCGTCACGTCGTCATCCAGAAAGTAGACGACCTCACCCCGCGCGTGCTCGACCGCCGCATTGCGCGCGGCCGCTGGTGAGGTCGCGGCGATCGCGAGCACCGTATAGCGCGCGTCCTTGCTCGCAATCCCGTCGAGCAACTCGCGGGTCGCCGCGTCCGGGCCGTTCACGACGACGAGGATCTCGACGTCGTCCGGCACCCAGGCTGCCTCGACGCTCGCGAGACACTGCGCAAGCAGCCCCACCCTGCGGTGCGTGACGATGACGATGCTGAGCGCGCACTGCGGCTGCGTGCGCGTCACTCGTGCCACGGACCGTGTGTGGTCTGCGCGCGCTCCTCCTCGAGCTCGCGCAGGAGTACCCGATATCCCTCGAGCTGCTCCGCAACCGAGAATCGGCGTGCCGTCACGCGCGCGCCACGTGCCAGCCGCACCCGTAGGTCGTCGTCGCTCCGCAGACGGTGCAAGTGCTCACCGATCTCCTCCACCGACGTTGCCAGCAGGCCGTTGACACCGTGCTGAACGACGCCGGGGACGCCGCCCCGTGCCTCGGCGACGATCGGCAGTCCGGAGGCGAGCGCCTCCAGGAACACCAGCGGATGACATTCGGACGCCGTCGAGGTCGCGTAGCAGAAGACATCCAGACCCTGGAGCGTGTCCGCGACGCGCGCACGCGGCACGTACCCGGGAAACGTGATCTGGTCCTCGAGTCCGAGCTCTGCCGCCCGTCGATCGAGTGTCGGCCGCAGCAACCCGTCGCCGGCAAGCACGTAGCGGGTATCCGGCACGGCGAAGGCCGCGAGGTCGTCGACGAGATCGGCCGCGATCTTCCCCTCCCGCATGCTACTGAGTCGCCCGACCACCATCTCGCGGGAGGACCGTCGAGACTTGCGCCGTGTGCGGAACCGCCGCAGATCGACGCCGTTCGGGATCACCCGTACCCGCGCGGCATCGTCCTGTGCAACCTGCTCGCGCTGCGCCTCGGTCACGAGGACGTAGCGATCGTAGCCGGGGGGCGCCGGAATCCCCACATGATGCATGACGAGCGCGAAGGCGGAACGACGGCCGGACGGAACCTCGGCATTCCGATCGACCCATCGCTGCCAGGGGTGATTCCCCCACCAATGAAAGAGCACGAGATCAGGTCTGATGCCGTCGAGGACCTCGGCCCAGCCAGCGGGTGCAGAGAAGCAACTCCAGGGCAGGTCGCTCACTTCGATCCCGCGACATCGCAGCGCCGTCAGGAACGGCGCATGCGCATCGATGCCGTTGGCCCCGCTGAAATGCACGATATGGTGCTGATGTTCGCGAAGGCCGAGCGCAATCTCGACGAGCACGGTCTCGGCCCCACCGTGGCCGAAGGAGTCGATGACGGACAGCACCTTCACGACGCGTGCTCCCGCGCATCGGCAGTGTCCGGACGGCCCACTTCCAGGGCCTCGAGCAGCACACGCTCGTAGCCCTCGATCATGCGACTAATGTCGTACCGGCGCACAGCAAGTCGACGGCTGCGTCGACCGAGACGGATCGCCAACGCGGGGGTCTCCATGAGCTCGATCAGCGCCCGCCCGGTATCCTCGGGCTGCAGGACCGGGACCAGAAATCCGTTGCCGTTCACGACCTCGATCACGCCCCCGATCTGATTGGCGACGACGGGCAGACCCATCGCCATGGCCTCGAGCAGAGAGAACGGCGTGCCCTCGTAGAACGACGACAACACGTAGGCGTCCAGCGCCCGTAGGATCTCGGGCACATCGTCCCGCGCGCCGAGGAAGAGCACCCGCTCCTCGATTCCCAGGCGACGGGCTTCAGCAGCGAGCGTCGCCCCTTCACCGCGGTCGGGTCCAGCAAGGACGACCTGGATACGCGATGCGTGGCGGCTCACGTCCATGGCGTAGCGTACGCCCCGCAAGATCTGCACGAGGTTCTTCTCGGCGGAGAGTCGTGCGACGGTCCCGACCACGAAATCCCGATCATGCAATCCGAGGCGCTCCCGGCACTCGCTCCGACCATATCGTTGCGGGTCGAAGCGCGCCGTATCGACACCGTTCGGGATGACGGCCATGCGATCACGACGACACCCGAACAACTCGCGCTGCGCCAGCAACACGTCGCGCCCGAGTCGCGACTCGCAGATGATGCGATGACAGGCCGACTTGTCGCGAATGCGTCCGCTCAATGCTGGCCCGTCAACACGCTCGATGATGCCACCCACGCCAGCCGCGCACGCCGCCGGAATGGCCTCCGGCCAGGCGTAGACGAGACAGACGTCGATGCCGTCACGCGCCAGGCACTCGGTGAGCCGCGGGGCCCACGCCTTCCGGGCCGCATCGTCGGCCTCGGTCCAACGCGCGTCGCTTCCGGGCTTGTCGTACCCGAGCACGATGGGCACCTCGAGCGCGCGCACCTCGGGGAGCAAGCCGCCAGGACGGAAGACGTAGAGATACGGCGCGAATCGCGCCCGATCGAGACGCCGTAACACTTCGAGACAGCCCTGCTCCTGGCCACCGACCTCGAAGCTGTCGCAGACGACTCCGACGCGGATCATGGCAGCGCCTTCTGCTCGGCGGCATCCGATCCGCCGGCCCAGGCTTCGTACTCCGCCAGCACCTCGTCGAGCGGACCGTACGCCCGCACACGTCCCTGATCGAGCCACAACCCACGATCGCACAGGCGACGAAGCTCCTCGCTTCCGTGCGAGACGATCACGAGCGTTGCGCCGCTCGCCCGGAAACGCGTCAGCGTGTCCTTGCAGCGCTCGCGGAACGCGAGATCGCCACCGCCAAGCGCCTCGTCGAGCAGAAGACACTCGAAATCGACGTGCGCAGCAACCGCAAACCCGAGACGACCGACCATCCCCGTCGAGTAGGTCCAGAGCGGGCGCTCGATGGCCCCGTCGAGCCCTGCGAACTCGACGATACTCGGGAGATGCCGCCGCACCTCGCGGTTCGTCATGCCGAGGATCGATCCCTGGAGAAAGACGTTGTCCAACCCCGAAAGATAGGGATGAAACCCCGACCCGAGGGCCAACTGCGTCGAGATCCGCACGCGGACATCGACGGAACCCGTCGTGGGGACCGCAATGCCGGCGAGAATCTTGAGCAGCGTGCTCTTGCCAACCCCGTTGCCCCCGATGACCGCCAGAGCCTCACCGCGATCGAGCGTGAACGACACATCCTCGAGCGCCCACATCTCACGCGCAGGCGCGGCCCGGCCCGTCATCCGCCGGGCAAGATTCTCGAGAAGCGCCTGCCTCCCGGCGAAGGCCCGGTAGCACTTCGATACCCCCGCGACGACGATCGCGGGCTCAGCCATGGGCGCCGCTCCCCGCCTCGGGCCGCTGGGCCCGCAATTCGTCGTACAGTTCGCGAACGGATTGGGCCCAACGACTGTAGAGATACCGCTCGCGGACGAGCCTCTGCCCGATGGCACCGATCCGGCGACGTTCGTCCGGCCGTGCGAGGTAGTGACGAATCAGCTCTGCCGTCTCATCGCCGCCCGCCGTGATGACGATGCCTTCGCCGAACTCGTCGCGCAGCCCGAGCGCGTCATCCGAAATCATGAGGGCACCACAGGCGAGCGCCTCGAACACACGATTGTTCCACATCCCGAACTCGCGCTGCGAGTCTTCATGGTAACCGAGCACGATCTTGGCCGAACTATACAGTCGTGCGATATCGTTCATCGGCAACGGGCCACGCCAGAACCGGTGCCACTCGTTGGCCGCAGGATCGTCTTCGTACGCCGGGGCCCAGTAGTCCTGCCCCCACCACGATCCCCAGAGCCCGAAGTCGAACTGCTTGGCCGGATCGAGGTAGTGACGCGTCGTCGCCGGCTGCTTGTTCCCGCGCCCGCCACTGCCGAGGAATACGACGTCTGCCTGATAGCGCTCGTCAGGCTCCACCGGCCCGTAGTCGTCTTCAACCGCAAGCGGCACGTACGCCGTCGGTCGATTCCGTCCGAGGATCTCAGCGGCTCGCCTACCGTTCGTCATGAACCCATCGACCGGAACGAGCGCGAGTTCGTCGAGCAGGTCGCCGTGATTCACGACCTTCAGAATCGTGATGCCCTCGACGTACTGGGCAATGTCGTCGACCCGCCACGGCGGCCGCGGCCCCGTGTAGTACGAAATCAGAAGGTCGACCTGCATCGCCGCGATCTCGGCGATTCGGTCGCGATCGAGCGCCAGCACCTCGGCGCCAGGAAACACGCGTCGCAGATACTTCGCCTCGCTCTGGACGGCGATCTTCTCGCCCCAGATCATCTCACCGGTATCCTGGAGACCGGGACTGAAAAGGACAATACGAAAGTCGGAGGCGACGTGGACGCGCTCTTTGTCCGGGCGGGGGCGCGACATGATGATCAGCGGCATCAACGTTTCATGCCGAGACCGCCGGTGTCAAGTTTCGACGACCCGTGCTAGCGGGACCCGATGGCGCGCGCGCGTGCAGACATCCGCATTGCCACTGTCTATAGGCCAGAGCATCTCGACGAGATCCAGGCGACCGACATGAGCGAGATCCGTTGGCTGCGCGTGTCGGAGGCTCTGGCACGACGAGGGTATCGCGTCGACATGATCGTGAACCTCCCGGAGGGCATCGTCGAACGCGCGCCCGGCTTGCGATGCGTCCCCTACGCCGACGCGGCGTGGCACGAATACGACGTCATCAAGACGCTCTTCCACAAGGGCTTCGCGGCACTCGCCCAGGCGGGGATGGCGGGCCACCCTTTCATCATCAGCAAGCTCGGATCGGTGGTCGGCAAGAATGACGACGTTGGGGGCGTCCACTTCCGCGGCGACGAGCGAGCCGCCCTCTACGACATCCAATGTCAGATCGCCGCACGAAGTCGCTACGTCACCGTCCTGACACCGGCGAGCCGCGAACTCTGGAAAGAGGAATACGGTACGAGTGAGCGCTGCCTCCTCGTCCCTACGGGCGTGGATCGGGACGTGCCACCTCCGGGGTCGAATCCCTACGCCGCGTTCAGCGAACCCGTGGCCCTCTACCTCGGCAACATCTACGGGAATGCACAGCGAGACATCAATCTCGCCTGGCAAGCGCGACTGAACGCGCTCGGGCGACTCCTGCGTGCCCGTGGCATCCGGCTGTGCTTCGTGGGAACAGGACTCGTCGATCAGCTCGACGCGTCCTGCGTGACGAACCTCGGATCGGCGCGGAACGACCGCGCCTGGGACTATCAGTACTTCGCACGCGTCGGCATTGCGCTCGCACAGGGTCCCATCCAGGACAACGAGAGCAGCAAGATCTACTACTACCTGCGCACCGGGTTGCCGGTCGTTGCCGAGGCGTCCATTCCGAACTGCGCGCTGATTCAAGCGGCAGAGTGCGGCATCGTGACCCCGTACGGCGACGACGAGCGCATGGCCGCGAGCATCGAAACAAGCGTCAATACGACGTGGGACCAGGAAGCCGCCGTACGTTACACACTCGAGAATCACACCTGGGATCAGCGCGCTCTCGCCTACGACCGCGTGATCCGCGAGAGGTTACCGAGCTAGAGCGATGTGGCCCAACCCACCGGGGGTGCGAACTAGCCCGACGGGGATGTGAACTAATCCAACGCGGGGGCCACGTATCGGTCGTCCTCGCACAACACGAAGACGATGCCGAGGGGCCTCGGTGCAAGGTCGTCAGCGCGCCAATTGTATTGCGTCGCGCCCCAACGCATGCCTGCCGCAACGATCTCGAGTGTGCGGAACTGACCCGCGTCCCGATCGAAAACCCCTCGACCGAGGAGGTCCATGTCGTACCCCCGCACCTGCTCGGCGGGGCTGGCGACGTCTTCCGAACCACGTATCGGCCAGATCCCCGTGTGGGAGGCTCGCATGGACCCGGTGAAGCGGAGCGTCACGGTACCGCCCTCGAGCGCCACGATCTCGGAGCCAAGCACGGCCTGCTCGACCGCCTCCACCGGGAACGCGATCGACTGCCCGTGCACATCGTCGACCAGATGCTTGCATGCGATGCGCAGCGCCAGGTCCTCGGAGGCGACCGCACGCGCACCAACAGCCCCCGACGGAACGAGCGCCCGCGCCTCGGAGACCGTCAACCAGAGATGGTCTTGATTCCAGTCGCCCGTCACCGCATCACCCACCGGCAAGTCGCGAGCGTACACGCGCAGGACCAACCCCGGATGCGCCACCTCGATGGAAGACGCGCCCGCAGGCATCGCACGCGCCGAATCCTGCGACCGCGTACTCCAACGCGCGAGCGCCCCGCGCATCATGGCGACGACCACGCGCGGGTCGCGCGCGTTCTCGGACGCCAGCAGCACACCATCCGGCGTCATCGCGTAGATCCCCTGGCGGGTGTTCGTGGGGATGGTGACTCCGCCATAGTGCCCCTGCTCGGCAACCGCCCGGAACAGCTCGCAGTCGGGCCCCGCACCGCGCGTGAGGCGCCCGGCGTCGTCCGCGGCCGGTACGAAGTGTGTCGCGAGTTCGCGCACGCGGGGATCGGCCCAGATGCGCTCTCGGCCCATGATCCCGTTGCCACAAGTCATCCCGAGAGGATTGCCGTCCATCGCCCACAGGAGAATCGGCGTCTCGCACCGGACCGCCTCCGGCACGGCCTCCCAGAGGGACCGGCGCCACGGAATCTCGCACCACCGCAGCTGTGCGGCCGATGGCACGATGTGATCACGAAGTGCTGCGTAGGTCTCGTCTCGAAGGTCGGGTGGCAGCATCACGGGCCCCTGATCCGCGGATCCTAGCACGAATGCCGGACGGGGATGAAGCGGAGCCTCACCTTGACGATCGCCCCAGGATGGCTCACCACAGGCTGTGAAAGTCCGCCCACGTGAGAGTCGTCATCGCCAACGTATCCGCGCCGGTCGCGACGCACGTCGACGATGCGTACTGGGCCCGCCATGTCAGGCCCGAGGCTCCGCCCCACCGGTCCCTGTTCGACCAGCGTATCGACTGGGGCTTCCATATCTACGCCATCGGACTGCACCTCCGCGACCTCGGCCTGGCGCACGAGGTCGAGTTCTGGGACTACGGTGCTACCCGCTCGACCACCTACCTCGACAATGGAGTTCTCCGCGTAACCCTTCTCGGGCCGGACGACGTCCGGGCCTATCGTGCACGTTACGGCGACCCGGATCTGTTCATCAACTACGGCGTGTGCGGAGAACCGCTCCTCCGCCAGCTCGCCGACCGTTGCTTTCGCGTCCACGTCCCCTGCCTCCGCCGGCACTCCGAGGATCGAAACCAGGGTGCCGAGTGCTACCTGGTAGACGACGCACGCTACCTCGACGACCGGGCGATGCTGTACGTTCCGGTCGTCCACACCGGGATCCACCCGATCCCGGGAGAGAAGGAGCGCGACTTCGTCTACCTGGCCAGCGCTTACGAAGGGAAGCGGCACGACCTCCTCCTCGACGCCGTCCGTGGGACCGACCTCAGCGGCCACCTTCATCCCGTCCCACCGTCGGCACTCGACCTCACCGGAACACGCATCAGCACGTCGGACCTGGACGAGCGCGCGGTCGTCACACTCCTGCGAACGTCACGCATCGCCGTCTATCCCGCCGACCGGACCTCGAACCCGGCTGCAATGTGGGAGTGCGTCGCCGCCGGCCTGCCGATCGTCGTGAACGCCGACATCAAGGGCGGCCAACACGTCGTCGTGCCCGGCGTCACCGGCGAGCTGGCAGCGCCGGCCCGCTTTGGCGCCGTGATGCAGCAGGTACTCGAGAACCGCGACCAGTACCAACCACGGCAACACTACGAGCGTCATTGGGATACGCGCACGATGCTCGATCGCTACCTGGCCTTCTTTGAACGCATGGGGTGGAGGCAGCCGACATGTTCCTGATCGGCGGACCGGCGTTCAGCGGCACCACGCTGCTGACGCTGCTTCTGAACCAACGGGAACTCGTCTGCCTGGACGAGCCCGACTTTCACAACCCGGCCCAGGCCCATCGCGGCGTGCCACTGCTCCGCGAGTTGGCTCCCGACCGGGTCTTTCCAGACGCGCCGACGCGAGCACTCGATTGGGAGGAGACGATCCGGTTCACGACCACGTGCGCACAGGCTCTCCTGCCGCGCCGCCTCGGGATCAAGACCTGCGACCGACCATTCCTCGAGCTCGCACGACGCTACCGGGATGCGGGCCACCCGGTGATTGCGATCGTGCGCGACATCCGCGACGCCCTGATCCGCCCGTTGCCGCCGTGGGTCACCGAGGAGAGCCTGAACGATCACTACCGCGCGATCTGGCGGCAGGTCGGCGGCTACGACCTCTGGATTCGCTACGAGGATCTGGTCACGGCCCCGGAGGCCACGCTTGCACGCATCGGATCCGTCCTCGGGACACCGCTCGCGAACCCGGACGCAGCACCCGAGTCCTGGCCAACCGTCCACGCCGCCATGCTGAAGCTCGACCGCCACGAACTCCTCAAGACGCAACGCATCTCTCCCGAGCGCGTCGGGATCTGGCGGGGCGCGGGCCGGCCTTACAGCGACGAGACGCGCGAGACCGCGCGCCTCATGGGCTACCCGGAGGCTTGAGGGCCGACACCGCCGCGCCGACGAGCTCGTCCATCCACGCAGGAAGCGCGTTCAGCGCCGGACGCCATCGTGAATCATCGACCGTCGGTAGATCGCCCGACGAGCGCCCCGCCAGGTGCTCGTGCAGTTCGACGAGCACCTCCGCGTTCGACATCCCGGCATCGACACACGCCGCCACCATTTCACCTGGCGAGGTCGCCACGCGACCACGAGCCAGCACGAGCCAGAGCGCCGGCACCCGACCACTGAGGAGGTCCGCGAGGTGCGCAGATCGACGGTGGTAGAGGGCTCCCCAGATGCGATTCCGCAGATCGGCAACACCAATCGCCGCGCTCCGGACGATGGTTTCGTCGTCGGGCGGCACCGGTCTCGGTGGCGGATCGTCGTCTCCGTAGAGCAATACGCCATGACGCTCGAGGAAGAAGTGCTCCTCCACCGGGCGGAGCGCGTGGTGCCACTGCCCCGACGCTTCCCACATCGACGGCGTCAACAGCACGGGATAACGCAGGCGGAAGAAGCCATAGGGGATGCGCGGGTTGCTGGTGATGAACAGCTCCCGGACGGCACGACACAGCGCCACGTGCTCAGCAATCTCGAGTCGCTCGCGGAGAATCGCGTACAGGCGATACTCGTAGCGCGACCCCGGCACCCCCCCGAGCACCACGTTCCGGATCGCGCCGGCGGCACGCTCACACAGCTCGCGCACGGCGTCGCGACATCCATCCGCCGCAAGCTCGATATTGTCGGGTGGAGGCCCCGGCGGGACCACCATGATCGACCGCGGCCTCGCGCCCGATACCCGTGCGAGTACCGTGCTCGCGAGCGCGGTCGTCTGTGCAAGCGCGAGCGCGTGTGCGCGCGCGAGGTCATCGAAGGTCGTCGTCCGCACCCGCCCCCGCCGCGCCGGGCCGTCCGCGTGCGCACGCACCTGCTCGACGAGCGTTGCAGAAAGATCCGCGAGCGCGGCTTCGGCGCAACCCGCCGTCGCCTCCTGGTCGATGCGCGCAACCTGGCCATACAGGAGCCGCGTCTGATGCAGATCGATCGGACCCTCGAAAAGCTCCTGGCACGTCTCCCCGTAGTCGTAGATGGCACGCCCGAGTCTCGCCTGGAGCGACGACACCGGCGCCGGCACGGGCATCGTCGGCGGCACGCGCTCGCCCCGGAGTCGGATCCAGGGGCGGTCACGCCGGATGGACTGCTGCACGACCATCCGCTGCAACTCGTGCTCGGCAGCGGGGAAGAGGTAGAGATCGAAGATCCGGAGCCAGGTCCCTCCCGGAAGCAGCACGTCGGCAAGCCGGTCCGCGAGCGCAAAGAACTCCCAGGTCGTGAGCGGAACCGTCTCCGCACGGAGATCCAGATCGCTACTCCCGAAGCAATGCCCCGGGCGAGGCGGCCGTAGATCGAGCGAGCGGATCTCCGGTACCCGTCGTAGCCGCAGCACCAGCCACAGCAGGCCCATGGCGTACGCCAGAGCATAGGCCCAGCGAAACGGTGGCCACGGAGAGGTTCGAATCACGAACCGCTGCACCCGGCCCCCGAAACGCCCCGTCACTCCCCACTCCAGCGCACCCTGCCATCCATGCCGTGCGCTCCCTTTCCGCGTCGGGCCTTGATGCCGGTCTCCCGGAGTGGGATCCTTGGCAGCGAGCGTCCCGTCATGCCGAGCCCAGCCCGAGACCCGATGATGCACGAGAGCATCCGCAGCAACAAGCAGGGGTTGCTCCTCGAATGCGCGGACGCCGCACCGGTGGTCGCAAACCTCCCCTACTACTACGCGATCCATCTGAACGTCCCGTGCAATCAGAAGTGCGTGATGTGCGCCCCATACGGCAATCACACCGACAAGCGCATGATCACGCTCGACGACTTCGCGGCCTTCTTCGCGCAGATCGAAAACGTCGCGGAGCATCTCACCCTCATCGGCGGCGAAACGTTCATGTACCCCTGGATCGGCGAGGTGCTCGATCTGTTGGCGCAGCACGAGATCGCGGTCACGATCAACACCAACGCGACGATGCTGACGCCCGACGTGACCCCGCGACTCCTGGCCCTCCACGAGCTCAACCTGCGCTGCTCGGTCGATGCCGCGACACGCGAGACGTATCACCGCATCCGCGGCACCGACGTCTTCGACAAGGTCATCGCCAACATGCGGCGCTTCTCGACGACGATCGAGGGCAACGAGCGCACCCGCATGATCCTGGTCTACGTCGTCATGCGCGAGAATCTCAGCGACGTCCTGCCGTTCGTGGAACTCGCCCGGACCTTCAACATCGACCGTGTGGAGTTTCTCCCGGTACGACACGTCACCGAGTGGCAGGTGACCAACGGCACCGGATGGAGGTTCGATGGCCGCGAACAATCCTGCGAATCCTTCCGCGGCGAGTACAACGACGTGATGCGCGAAGCGGGACGACGCTGTGAGGCTGCCGGAGTCCGATATGAAACCCACCTCATCCCCTGACCGGACCGCTGCACCGTTCTGCCACGAGCCCTGGGCGGGCGTCCTCGCCGTAGAGGTCGACCGGAACGTCACGTTCTGCCCCTGCTACCTCAAGCTCCGGCTCGGCAATCTCGATGGCGCCTCGCTCCAGGAGCTCTGGAACGCGCCTCCGCTCGTGGAGATCCGCCGCGCCTTCGCCGCCGGTCGCCTCCCCACCGCCTGCGAAGGCCAGATCTGCCCGCCGGCGCTCGGCACCCCAAGCTATTTGTCCGAAGTTCCCGAAGAGTAGTCGCAATGCCGGTGCCTGCGGCTGGTACCGCTCTGGTCGAGTACCTCTCGAACTCCGCAACAGTCGGCTTCTATCTGAGCCCGGTCTTCTGGGCGTTCGTTGGCGCGGTCTTCCTCGCCGAACGCGTGCTCCCCGCGCGCCCGACGCAGCCTGTCCTTTCGCAAGGACTGCGGGTCGACGTCACGTACGTCGTCGTCACGCACGCGTCCGGCGCGTTGATTCACCTGAGCTGGGTCGCCCTGCTCCGCCAGGTCTATGATCAATGGCTCGGCTTCCTCACCTGGCACGCCTCCGCGGCGTGGCCCGCGGCGCTCACCGTCACACTCGGGATTCTGCTCCGCGACTTCGTGGCATGGTTCCACCACTGGGTCCGCCACCGGGTCCCGTTCTTCTGGCGGTTCCACGCCGTCCATCACGCCCAACGGGAGCTCAATCTGTTCACCGACGTGCGCTACCACCCGCTCGAGTACTTCGTGACCACCACCATCAATGCCCTCCCGATGTTCGCACTGGGCAATAGCCTGGCCGTCGTCGCAGGATGGAGCTTCGCCGCCACGTGCTACACGCGCCTCACGCACGCCAACGTGCGCCTGCGGCTGGGGCCCCTCCGCTATCTGCTGGTGACACCTCAGTCCCACCGGATCCACCACTCCCCAGATCCTGCGCACCGCGACACCAACTACGGCGTCGTGTTCAGCCTCTGGGACCGCCTCCTCGGCACGCAACATCCCTGTGACGACGAGTATCCGGAGACCGGAATCGACGACCCCTCCTTCCCGATCGAGACGTCGCCCATACGCGCACTGGTCGGACACTTCCTGTACCCCTTCCGGAGACACGGAGCGCCGGCGGCGCCTCAAACGTAGTCGTCGAAGTACGGCTCGGCCCGGCGAAACGCGACGACGCCGAGCACGACCACGACCAACGACCCGCAGAGCGCCATGCCGACCACGAAGGCCGAGGGCATCGCACCCTCGAGGATCACCGCGCGATACATCGCCACGATCCCTGCCATCGGATTCGACAAATAGAGCCCGAGCCATTTCTCCGGCACGAACGAGAGCGGATAGAAGCTCGGCGTCAGATAGAACAGGATGCGCATGCCCGGCTCGATCGCGTGCTCCACGTCCCGATAGATCACGCTGAGGGACACCCCGAGGAGCCCGGCACCGATCAGGAAGACGAGCTGGATCAGGATGACGACCGGCAACAGCAGCAGATAGCGCGTGAAGGGCACCTGGAGCACCAGCATGAATCCGAACAGGACGACCAGCGAAACCAGGAAGTGCACGAAGCTGGCCAGGATCGCGGAGAGCGGAATGAACAGCCGCGGCACGTAGACCCGCTTCACCAATCCCGACGACCGCATGACCGAGCCACTCGCGTTCACGAACCCCATTTGAAAGAAGGTCCACGGCAGGAGTGCCGTCAGGACGAACACCGGATAGTTCTCGATGTCCAGACGGATCAGTCGCTGAAACACCACGACCAGGATCAGCATCGTCAGGATCGGGTTCAGGACGAACCACAGCATCCCGAGGCTCGTGCTCTTGTAGCGGGCCGTCAACTCCGCCTGAATGAGATTCAGCAGGAGGTCGATGCGCGCCCGCACACGATCACGGGGCGCGTTCACGGCGCCAGCACCGCCGCCACAGCCGCCGCCCCCGCACGAACGTCACCTCCCATGACCAGACGATAGGTCCGGGCGCCGTGCAGGAGGCGCAGACCGACCGCCAGGCGGGAACGCGCAATGCCGGCCTTCCGCACCGTATCCGCCGCCCCCCCGCGCAGGAAATATTCGACCACCTGCGGCAGCCCGAGACCGAAGACCAGGTTCACGGCGAGGGGCGCCACCGCATGGCGCCACGACAGCGGCTCGATCCACGAATGAGGTCCCCCATGGCGCACACCCATGATCAGAGCCGAGGGCGTGGCCTCCGGCACGACACGATCACGAAAATGCCCGAAATCGATGACCGTCTTTGGGGAGCGTTCGCGGCGCCGCACGGTCCGCAGATACTCGGACGGGACCCCTGCCACACTGTCCGCCCGGACCCCGATGCGCGACGGAAATGCGAGCACGCGGCCGCGCGTCAACAGTGGGGTATCGTCGGACAACAACTCGATCTCGGGTCGCTGCAGCAGTTCGAGGGCAAGGGTACTCTTGCCGCCACCCTCCGGGAGGAGGACCAGCGCCGCGCGTCCGGCGATCGCCACACCGAGCGCGTGCACCCGATGAATACCCACGAGGTCGTGCCGTTCTCCCACCCGGGACAACGCCATCAAGTACACGACCTCGTAGAGCACGTCGGCATCCTCCGACCAGACCTCGCCCTGCTCGCGGGCGAAATCGTAGATGGCGAGCGCGCGACGATGGTAGTCGTTGTAGCGAATCCCGCCAGCATCGTAGGTGATGGCCCCGGGCGTGAACGTCGATGCCGTACACGCAGGCACCCGCTCCCACGGAGGCGCGCCCAGATGGGCACGAATCACGATCGGGTCCGGGGGCGCCGACGCGACGAAGTACTCGAAATCACGCCGGAGACTCTCCATCAGCGCGGGGGAATCCGTGACGACGCTCAGGCCCACGCCATAGAAGTCGAAGCCCACCGAGACCTCGGCAGACAGCGGTGGCGCCGTCAGGGTGCCCGCCTCGCCATGAGCTTTGCCATGAGGGTTTGTTGCATGGGCGCCGTCAGCTTACGAATGCATCCGGGACGCCGTCAAGGTCGCACTTGATCTGGCACCATCGTCGATGATCTCCTCCGAGCACATGCTCCCTGCGACCATCGTGATCCCGCTCCTCGATCAGGTCGACGACTGGCTCGTGCAGTGCGTCCGCTCGGCCCTCGACCAGAGCACTCCGGCCGAAGTGATCGTCGTGCACAGCCCGCGGGCACGCCCCTCGAACCTCGAGCTGCTGGCCGATCTCGCGCGACAACACGATCGGCTTCGCGTCATCGAGGAACCAGCCGGCACGGGTTTTCCGGGCGCCATCAACTTCGGCTTCGAGCGCGCCACCACCGATCGCGTCGGCCTTCTCCTCTCCGACGACTGGTTGGACCCACGTGCGGTGGCCCTCTGTGTCGCGCATGATGTGGATATCGTCTCGACCGCGCACACCGCGTATCTGGCCGATGGATGCACCGAACTGCCCGAGGCCAGCGCCCGCCGGCAGCACCGGGCATTCCAGAAGCTCCCAACGCTCGAGGCCCAGGCCTCGTATCTGACGCACTTCTTCCTCTTTCGCCGCAGCAAGGTCCTCGAGGTCGGCGGCGCCGACGAGTCGCTCGGTGACTTTCCCGGCATCGACGACTTCGATCTGGTGTGGACCCTCCTCGAACGGGGGGCAACCGTCGCCATCATCGAGACCAGCCTCTACAACTATCGTGACCACGACGGTGACCGCCTGACTCTCCGTGATCGCGAGGAGGCCATCCGGACCATGGGGCGGATCCTCGAGAAGCATGGCCTCCGGGGCGCCGCCAAAGCCCGCGCCCTCGAACGTCATGCCCCCTGGTACGGACGACCCGTCCATGTCGTCGAAGCCGAGCGCGCGCTCGCGAAACGCTGAGCATGCGGATCGCACCCGAAGTGACGCCCTTCGTCCGAGCGGGCTTTCGAGCGCGGGAGTTCTTCCCGCACGAGGTCGTATGGCTCTCGAAGCCCTACCCTGATGCGTATTTGAACCTCGAACGCCGCGGGGTCACGCGTGCCGACGTTCTGGCCGGAGATTTTGTCCAGCTCAATCTCTATTCCGACCATCTCGAAGGGCTCCCCGATGCGCTGTTCACCGATCCGGCCGTCAACTGGCACGGCCAGCAATTCGGGAAGCGCGGCCTGATCGCCGCCGCTGGGCTCTTCATCCGGCACAGCGCGGCGTGCGTGACGCTGCTGCAATCCGATCTCTGCCAACAGGTCTACCGGCAGCCGGAGCTGAAGCGAGCGGCCGCCGCAAAGCTCAACAACCGGTTCCGCTATTGGTATCTGCTCCTCGTCAACGCCGTGCTCGACTTCGCCGCGGCCACGAAGCTCGACACCGTGTTCTCACCGACGGCGGCACACATCGTCGCGTCGACACAGAAGCAGATCACACCGGCTCTCTTCGAACAGATCTACGACGCCGTCTCGACCCGCTACGCGTGCGCGCCCGAGCGCGTGGGCGCCGCCGACTACTGGAAGATCCCGATCGCGGACAATCACGACCGTATCGTGCCCCTCGAGGAGGCCATGCCGCCGGTGGCGCCCCGAACCTCGAAGGTCATCTGCATCGTCCATGACACCGAGGAGGACATCGACACGTCCGTCTCACCGCGCGCCTGCAAGGATGCTCTCGCGCGCATGCTGGCGATCGAGCGTACCCTGGACGTGCGCACGACCTACTCCATCCTCGGGCGGTTGTTCCCGGAGAAGGCGCCCCTCATTGCGATGCAGGATGCGCACGCGCTGGCCTTTCACTCGTTCGACCACGACATCGGGAATCTGACCCAGCTCGCGCGTGTCCGCGAGGTCGATCTCCAGATCAAAGGCTACCGCCCGCCCCAGTCGTCGATCACCCCCGAACTCACCGACTACGCACTTGGGCACGCGAACTTCGAATGGCTGGTGTCTTCCGCGCACAGTCTCGGGTTCGCCGAGCCCCGCCTGGAAAACGGGCTGGTGAAGATACCGATGCATACCGACGACTACTCACTCCACACGGGCGAGCACTCCTGGGAGAGCTGGATCGCGCGGGTCGTCGACGATGCGCAGTCGCACGACGTCGTCACGATCGGTCTCCACGATTGTTACGCGCCGCTATGGATCGAGCGCTACGCGACCCTGCTCGAACTCCTCGGCAGCCTCGGGGAGTTCTGGACCTGCGAGCAGGTCGTCGACCGGGTACGCTTCGACACCGCGCTCGCCTCACCTCACTCGGCAGTCGGTACACGCACGAGCCGGTGCAGCTGAATCACCGAACCGTAGCGACGTGAATTGACGAGCCGGAATCCCTCAGCCACGACGAGTCGCAGACCCTGCCGTTGCCGGTCCGATCGCGTCGCCCGTGCATAGATGACCCACACTACGTCCTTGTCGCGGACGAACGCACGCAGCCGTTCAGGATCGACAGGTTGGCGATGCCGCGGAAAGGTCAGCAGCGGGTGGGGGCCATCGTAGCAAACCTCGAAGGGCCCGCGCATGTAGGGCTCGTTCAGCATGATCCCGGTCGCGGGCTCCGCCGTGTCTACGGTTGCGCAGATGGTCTTCCAGGGCTCGCTCTCGAAACGATACACACCCTGGATCGCGGGGGTCACGAGCCAGAACCACGCCCCCGCGAATGGCACCAGTAGAAGCCGCGCCCACGGGCGCTGCCAGAGAAGCCACGCCCCAAACGCGATCAGCGCCACGAGATGCGGGACCGCGGGCGACAGAAGCCTGGCGTAGCTCCGCGTCGGCAACGCCAGCACCACGACCGGACACACCACGCCGACGAGAAGCAGGAACGCAACCTGCCGTCGACCGCTTCGCGCCGCCAACGCCAACGCGACGGTACCGAGCACCGACACGGCCAGGAGGGTTTCCCGCGCGGGAAATCCTTGTCCGTAGGCCCAGGCACGGAGGAACACCAGGCGCGCAAGATCCTCCAGCGGTTGGAACGGCGCCACGGTGTAGAGATCTCGCTGGATCTTCTCGATCAGTCCGGCGATACCGAGGCCGGCGAGGAAGGCGGCGGCACCCACCATCAGGACCGCCAGCACGACCAGGGGACCGTGGAGCAACGCCAACCGTCTCCAATCGGCCGGATCCTTTCGAAGCGCGGCCTTCCCGGTCAGCAGGTAGGTACCGAGCACCACCGCTGCCACGTAGAACATCGTGTAATGGTGCGTCGCCGCGGCGGCGGCCACACCGAGCCAATAGCGGCAGAGATCACGTGCAGCCGGCCGCGCCGCTCGCGCGGCCGCGACCGCGCCCCAGGCCGCCACCAGCAGACACAGCATCCACAAGGAATACATGCGCACGTGGCGTGAGAACGCGATCGCCTGGGGCATGAGCGCGAACGCCGTCGCCGCAACGAGCATGAGCCCACGCCGATCGAACAACGCCAGCACGAGGCGACCGAACGCAAAGACCGCGAGGCCACCTGCGACGGCGGAGAATGCGCGCAGGGTCCACCACGCGTCACCGAAGACGGCGACCCAGACGTTCAGGAGGAGATAGTAGAGCGGCGGGAACGCGACCCGCGTGAGCACAGTCGAGATGGGCGACATCTCGCGCACCGAGGCCGTCTCGTCGAGCCAGACGCTCGGCCCGTCCAGATCATAGAAACGAACCGCGAGCGCGATGGCAACGATCGCCCAGAGCCCGAGGTCGTAGCGCCTGCGAGAATCCAGAACCCTAGTAGATCCCGGGCAGCGTCATCGCGACCTCGTAGAGCCCCTCTTGTGCGGTCACGTAGAGGGTACGCGCGTCGGCCCCGCCGAACGCGCAATTGGTCGGAAGTCGGGGGAACGCGATCGAGCCCCAGTTGTCGCCTGCTGGCGAGAATATCTGGACGGTCCCGGCCCAGGTCGCAACGTAGATGTTGCCGGTGACATCGACACACATCCCGTCCGGGATGGTGAGCCCAGTGGCAAATACGCGCTCGTTCGACAGCGAGCCGTTCGGTGCCACATCGAACGCGAGCACCTCGCCCGCGAGTGAGTCGGCCATGTAAAGCGTCGTCTCGTCGGGAGAGAGCACGACACCGTTCGGACCCGTCGTCGCGGCGGCCCCCATCCACTCGGCCGTCGGGATCCCGCCCGAGACGCGGTACAGCCCGTTGAAGGCGATCTCGCGATCCATGGGATCGGCCAATCCAAACGGTGGATCCGTGAAGTAGATCACGCCATCCGAACGGACCGCGAGGTCGTTCGGTGAGCTAAAGGCGTCACCCATGTAGGTGGAGACGACCGTGGTCACGGTCCCGACGCCGTCCGTGCGACTCACCCGCCGGCCCTCGTGCTCACAGGCCAGCAGGTCGCCGTTGATGTCGTTCGCAAGCCCGTTGGCCATGTCGCTCGGCGTGCGGAAGACGTCGATTGCCGCGGGCGGTGTCAGTCGATGGATGGTGCTTGCCGTCACATCGGTAAAGAGCAGCACGCCGTCACCCGGTCGCCAGCGCGGCCCCTCGGTGAACGTGAACGTCTCCTGAATCGCACTCGCCGATCCGATGCCCTGCATCGGGTTGCACAACGAAACGATCTCGACGTCGTCGATGAACGTGTAGTCCGGCGTCGGGCCACCGAAGAGAATCGAGCTCCACGAATCGGCGAGAATGCCTCCGCTCACGCCCTGCAAACTCGGCGAAGCGTCGATATGTTCGACATCCCAATCGGCAGGCTCGACACCAGCCTCAGGCCACATCTTGGCGCGCAGCATCGTCGAGCTGGCGTCCATTTGATGCACCTGAAAACGAACGCGATAGCGGGTGCCATCCGCGATCGTCTGGGTCATGTCGATCAGCATCTGTTGCTCGATGCCGTTGATCTCACGCCAAACGCCTATGCCCTGAAATCCGCGGAACCCCTCGACGAAGACTCCGTAACCTTCCCCAAGCGGAACGCCCTGATCCAGATAGCCACCGTTGTGCCGCACGTAGAATCCAACGCCCTGCTGCGCGATGTCCTCGAACTCCACTGTAAAGCGCGCCTCGACGTCGGTCTCGACGACCGGGGCGTAGAGGCGTCCCAGCGAATAACCGCTCAGGATGGGACGGAAACGCGCGCGTCCAGACTGAAGGTCGGAGACATCGACGCCACCCACCGGCGTCCAGGGCGCTGGCCAGGGGTCGCCGTCGGTGCCGGCAAAGCTCTCGCTGTATTCGACGTTGCCGCAATCGGGGGTTGGCGTCACGGTCGGCGTCGGCGTCGCCGCGGTCGAGGTCGGCGTCGGTGTGGGCGTGCCACCGGCAGGCGGTCCACACTCCACGGGCAACGTCTGGCCCCAGGGCACCGCCAACCGATCGACGCAATCGACCTCGAAACCCGTCACGCAGTCGACGCAGGTCACCAGGTCGGCGAGCGTCGTGATCGTGCCAGAGCAGCTCGCAGGGGCGTCCGGCACCGTGACGTCGGCGCAACTGGCGGCAAACCCGATCACACCCGGATCGAGGTCGTCGCCTCCCATCGTTCCGGGAATACCGTGCACGGCGTCGTCGCAACCGCGATCGGCGCCGCCGCAGGCCTTGCAGATCTTGGCGACCTTCTTCGATTCGGCCTTGGCGATCGCAGCCACGGCCTTGCCATCGCCCGGAGCCGGGCACGGCCCGGCGACTTTACCCTTGGCGACCGCGTCCCAACATTTCGAGAGGGCCTTGGAGCGCTTGGCGAGGAACTTCCCCGTTTCCTTCCCGATCGTCCGCTGACACTTCACGATCACCTTGTCGACGCTGGGCAGCAGGTCGTCGAAGTAGAGCGCGCGCAATCGCTCGGCGCCCGCATCGGCCGCACACTGCAGGCAATCGATCACATCGCCGCAATCGACGAGCGCGTTGGCGCAACCTGCACCCACCGGATCCGGACAGTTGCCGAGATCCCAGCCGATACTCGCAAGCGAATCGTCATCGCCACCGCCACACACACGATCGCCACCACCGCAGGATTTGTCGATCAGCTTCCGCAGCTTGTCCGACGCCTTCGTGAGCTTGGCGGCCTGGTCGGTCTCGCACACGGTGAGGGGTGGGAGCTTGCCGTTCACCTTCTTGTCCTCGCACTTCCCGAGGGTCTTCGCGCGCGTCTGAAGGTACTTCGAGGTCGCCTTCGTGATCGTCGAGTTGCACTTGGCGGGCTCGGCAGAAGCAGAGCCAACGGCAACGAGCAGGATCAACGCAGCGAGCGGCACACAGGACAAGGGTCTCATGCTTCCTCCGGAGGGTGACGGCCGCCGGTCGGACGTCGGCGCGTCCAGCTCCGAGGGGCTTCCCTGTGGGGATATCCTACGACACGAGCGCCGGCACTGAAAGAGTCGGGTGACGGGCACATCGGCGCCCGCCATACGAATCCGTATCGCACGTGCGCGGAACTACGGGATCCGCGCTGCGAACCGCGTCTACCGACCGACCGCTTTGACCTGATCGGGACGGGCCTTCAGGATCCGGTCGTGCACGGCGCTCCAGCAGGCACCCGTGATCGGGTTCCGGAGCTGGGCGACCAGCGGGCCCTCGAGCGGTAGCGTCGGCATGTGCAGCTCGGCGCCCTTGCCCTGGACGACCACCTGAGCCCGACCGGCGGCACCAGCCTTGAGGGAGATCTTCGAGAGGCCGCTCGGGCTACGACGATCGTAGTACTTGAACCCGCGCCGACCCTCCTTCCAGCACGATCGCGGTCGGCGACTGCCGCACCGGACGTCGGCACGCGTGCGCGCCTCGAGGACGAGACCACGCACGGCGTCATACACGCACAGCTCGTAGTCGATCGCGAGCACCGAGTCGGCAAAGTCGGCTTTGGCCATGGCCACGCCCTTCGACCAGGTCCATTGCACTACGTCGCGGCGATCGACACCGCGATCACGCAGGACGAGCTTCGCGCGTCGCCCATCGAGAGACGGGTGACACCCCTCCTCGGGTAGCACCGGGCAGCCCACACCAGGCGTCGGCACCGGAGTCGGCGTGGCCGCTGGCGCGCTCGCGGATGGAGCACTCGTCGCGGTCGCCGAGGGCACCGGCGTGGGGGTCGTCGTCACGACCGCCGTCGCCGTAGGCAGGGGCGTAGCACTCGCGGCGGGCGTCGCCGTGGGGATGGGGGTCTGGGTTGCGGTGACCGTAGCAGTCGCGGTCGGCGTGGACGTCGCCGTGGCGGTGGGCGTCGCGGTTGGCGTCGGAGTCACGGTCGGCGTCGTCGTGCTCGTGGCCGTCGGAGTCGTCGTACTCGTTGGGGTCGCCGTTGGCGTTGCGGTCGGGGTCGTCGTTGCCGTTACAGTGGCAGTCGCGGTCGGCACCGGCGTGCTCGTGACGGTTGGCGTCGCTGTGGCCGTTGGCGTCACGGTCACGGTCGGCGTCGTCGTGGGGGTCGCCGTCGCGGTCGGCACTGGCGTGCTCGTGGCTGTCGGCGTCGATGTGACCGTCGGCGTCGGGGTCGTCGTTGCCGTTACAGTGGCAGTCGCGGTCGGCACCGGCGTGCTCGTGACGGTTGGCGTCGGTGTGACCGTCGACGTCACGGTCGCGGTGGGGATCGGCGTCGCCGTCACCGTCGCCGTGACTGTCGGCACCGGCGTGTTCGTGGCCGTCGGCGTCGGTGTGACCGTCGGTGTCACGGTGGGGATCGGCGTCGCCGTCACCGTTGCCGTCGCGGTCGGCATTGGCGTGCTCGTGACCGTTGGCGTCGGTGTGACCGTTGGCGTCACAGTGGGGATCGGCGTCGCCGTCACCGTCGCCGTGACTGTCGGCACTGGCGTGCTCGTGGCCGTCGGCGTCGCTGTGACCGTCGGCGTCACGGTGGCGGTCGGCGTCGTCGTGGGGATCGGCGTCGCCGTTGCCGTCGCGGTCGGCACTGGCGTGCTCGTGACTGTCGGCGTCGGTGTGACCGTTGGCGTCACGGTCACGGTCGGCGTCGTCGTGGGAATAGCCGTCACCGTTGCCGTCACGGTGGCCGTCGTAGTCGGCACCGGCGTGCTCGTAGCCGTCGGCGTCATCGTTGGAGTCGCGGTCGGCACCGGCGTGGTCGTTGCCGTCACCGTCTGCGTAGGCGTCACCGTTGCCGTACTCGTCGCGAGAGGCGGCGGCGTGAACGTAGGCGTCGTCGTCACGGTCGGGGTCTCGACGGGTGTCGGCGTCGCGGTTTCGATCGGCGTCGGGGTGGGAGCGTCGTCGGGACCCATGAACGCACCGAACGCGCGCGGCCCGGACCCGATCGGCACCGTCCGGACGACGGTATCGGTGACGCTGGCGATCACGGAGACGGCATCGCCGCCGGTGCTGCTGACGTAGACGCGATCACCTGTCGGATGCGGCGCGATGCCGACGGGACCACGACCGACCGGAATGGTGCGAACCACCCCGTTCGTCACAGGATCGATGACCGAAACGGTGTCATCGTCGAAATTGCTCACGTAGGCCCGTGAGCCGTCCGCGAGCACCGCGATGGCGCGCGGCGAGCCGCCGACGGCGATCGTCGCGATGACCGTATGGCTCACCAGATCGATCACGGACACGTCATCGCTGCCGGTGTTGGCCACGTAGGCCCGCATCATGACGGGGTCGACTGTGACGCCGTAGGGCTGCGTCCCGACCGGGACGCTATACAGCACGGTCGCCGTCGACGTATCGATCACGGCAACTTCCTGCAGGTTGCGGACGGCGACATAGGCGAGCGCACTCGTCGGATCGAAGGTAACGCCCCGCGGCTGAGGTCCTACCGGGATCGTCGCGACGACGTTCAGGGTGCTCAGATCGATCACCGAGATCGTCCCGGAGTTTCGATTGCCGACGTAGAGCTGAGCGCCATCCGGTCGGACCGCGGCTCCGAAGGGCTTCGCACCAACGGCAACGGTCGCGATGGGGGCGTTGGTCGCACTATCGATGACCGTCACCGTGTCATCGCCCTCGTTTGGCACATAGACCCGTGCACCCATCGGCCCAACGGCGATCCCGAACGGCAACGTCCCCACGCCGATGGTCGCAACCGCGGTATCGGTCGCCGTGTCGATGACCGACACGTTCCCGGCGTTCGTATTGGGCACGTAGGCAAACGGGCCGTCGAACGAATCGGTCGGGGTCGCGGTCGCGGTGACGGTCGGCGTCGTGGTCGGGGTCGGGGTGGCCGTGACCGTGGGCGTCGCCGTGACCGTCACGGTCGCCGTCGGCGTCACCGTGACCGTGGGGGTCGCGGTAGCGGTCGCGGTCACCGTCGGGGTCGCGGTCGTCGTCGCCGTGGCCGTCACGGTGACCGTGGCGGTCGGTGTCACCGTCGGCGTGGGGGTCGGCGTCACCGTCGGCGGCGGCATCGGTGTCGGGGTCGCCGTTGCGAAGCCCACGGGCCCCATGAACGGGCCGAACGCCCGCGGGCCATCGCCCACCGGCACGCTGTGCACGACGAGATTGGTGGTCGTATCGATCACGGTGACGGCGTCTCCCCCCGAGGCGCTCACATACACCCGGTCGCCGGTCGGATGCGCGGCGATCCCGACCGGACCGGACGCCACCGGAATCGTCTGCAGGACGGCGTGCGTCGTTCCGTCGAGCACGGTGACTTCGTCACTGCCGACGTTCGTCACGTAGGCACGCGAGCCATCCGGGAGCACCGCGATGGCACGCGGCGACTCACCAACGGCGACCGTCGCCACGACCGAGTGGCTGACCAGATCGATCACCGACACGGTATCCGCCCCGGTATTGGCGGCGTAGGCGTGCCCCCCCGAGGGATGCACCGTCACGCCGTACGGCTGCGAGCCGACGGACACGCCGAACAGGACCGTACTTGTGGCGGTATCGAAGACCGCGACCTGGTTCGTGTTGCGGACGGCGACATAGGCACGCGTCCCGGTCGGATTGAAGGCGACGCCACGCGGCTGACTGCCGACATTGACGGTCGCGAGCACACTCAGCGTCGACGTATCGACGACCGAGACCGTCCCCGCCGCGCGATTCGTCACATACAAACGGGTTCCGTCGGGACTGGTCCCGGCGCCGAACGGCATCGCACCCACGGGGATGGTGGAAGTCACGGCGTTGATCGCGGCATCGACCACCGACACGGTGTCGTCCCCTTCGTTCGGCACATACACGCGGTTTCCGGCGGGATGGACGCTGACGCCGAAGGGGCGCGTTCCGACGGGAATCGTAGCCACCGTCGTGTCGCTGGCCGTGTCGATCACCGACAAGGTCCCCGCGTCGGTGTTTGGTACGTAGGCGAACGGGCCGGCTTGGGCCGCAACACTCGACACGAGCACGACGATCGACGCGACCACCACAACTCGCACGGCGGACGCCGCGGCATACCACGATCCGCGACCACCCGTCGCGCCGGACTGCTCGTCTACCCGCTGGATTTGCACCGCCCGCATCGCAGTGCTCCAGCGCAGGAGTCATGCCACGCGAAGGGCCCCGAATCGCGGACTCTGGAGCACCCGTCGCCTCGCAGTCTTGCAACAGTGTGCGAGCACGCAGTCGTGCAACGAGACTTGCGTGCATGCTTCGCATACGCGCACGCATGGCGCGCATGCGCACACCAACGCGTCCACCACGGAGACGCACACCGTACAGCACACGCCAGCTCCGCACTCGCTGCGGGCGCCGCGGCAGGCCCGCAGCCTCAGGACGGCAAGACTAGGCGGCGACCACCTTGGCTGCCGCGACCACGGTCACGGGCACCCCATTCAGAACGGATTGCCCGATGATCGGTTCGATGAGGCGCTCGTCGGTCCAGTCATTGGCGGATACGCCCGCGTGCTCCCCCGCCACGTGTTGCCAGGGCGCGCTCGCCTCGTGCCCCCAGCCGTGCGGCAGACTGACCACACCCGGCCGCATCTCGTCGGTCACCAGCACCTCGACGCGACCCGTGTGCGTGCGGCTCTCGAGCACGGCCGCGTCGCCATCCGCCAGCCCACGCTCGCGGGCGTCGTCGGGATGCATGTAGAGCCGGCAACGCACCTTCCCCGAGACCAGCGCTGGAACGTTGTGCGCCCACGAGTTGATGGAGCGCAACTCGCGGCGGCCGATGAGGACCAGCGCACCGCTCGCGGGACGCGCCATCTCCTGGTCGAGGTAGTCGAATGCACGCATGAAGATGTCGTCGTCGAGATGCAGAAGCCGATCCTGATGATGCACGCGAGGCAGGAAGCCGGGCTGCAGCGGACCGAGATCGATCCCGTGGGGCGCCGCCCGCAGCTTCTGCATGTTGAGCCCCTGAGAGAACGGCAGAAACTTGTCGCCGTAGGGCCCCAGGCGCAGCACCAGGTCAGCGAACCCGGTCGGGGTCCACCGCAGTCCGAGCGGCGCGGTCCATTCGAGCATCCAGTCGAGCCACGGTTCTCCCGTCGGGCCGCCCCCCAGCCGACGCGTGAGCTCGAGCAGGATCTCCCAGTCCGCCAGCTCGCCGGGCTGCTTGTCGACGACCGGGGGCGACCAGCGAGCGACGTTGCGGATGGAGAGCGCGCTGAACAGCAGATCCACGTGATCGTCGGCGAGCCCCCAACACGGAGGCAGCACCAGATCGGCGTGCCGCGTGGTCTCGTTCAGATAGATGTCGACCGACACCATGAACTCGAGTCCGTCGAGTACCCGATCCAGCCGTTTGCCGTTCGGAACCGACAGCACGGGGTTGCCCGCCAGCGTGATCAGCGCACGCACCTGGCCGTCGCCCGGCGTCTCGATCTCGTCCGCCAACGCTCCGGACGGAAGATCGCCCAGGGTCTCGGGAAGCCCGCCGACGCGACTCGTCCAGCGCGCATGCCCTTCCAACCCCGACCGGCGCGCGAGCTCATCGAGCGGGAACGGCGAGGTCGGAAACATCGAGCCACCGGCGACGCCGAGCCGCCCGGCGACGATATTGAGCAGGTCGGTCGCGTAGCTGGCCAGGGTAGCGTGCGGGCCGGTGCACACCCCCATGCGCGAGTACGCGACCGCGCTCGGGGCGTCCGCGAACGCCAGGGCCAGGCGTTCGATGGTCGCCGCGGGCACGCCGGTGTAGTCCGCCGCGCGCTCGAGGGTCATGGCGCCGAGTCGTTCCTCGATCTCGGCCCATCCCCGTACGTGGGCATCGAGAAACGCGCGGTCGATGCGCGCGTGCCGCACCAGCACGGCCACCATCGCGAGCTGCAGCGCCGCATCGGCCCCGGGGCGGATGGAGATGTGCTCGTCGGCGAGCTTCGCTGTCTCGCTCCGGCGCGGATCGACGACGACCACCGTCCCGCCGCGCTTCTGGATGGCGCGGAGACGCCCGCGCATGTTCGGCGCGGTCATGACGCTCCCGTTCGACACGACCGGATTGGCACCAATGCAAAGGAAGTAGTCGGTCCGGTCGAGATCGGGCACCGGCATGGTTGACGCCGACCCGTACAGGTAGAGCGAGGTCACCAGACGCGGGTTGGCATCCTGCGAACCGGAGCTGAAGCGATTGTGCGTCCCGAGTGCCTTGGTGAGCGATCCGATCATGAGCAGCGCCCCGTGATCGTTCCCGGTAGGGTTTCCCCAGTAGAAGCCAATCGCGTCGTTTCCGTCGCGCTGGCGAATCGCATCGAGGCGCGTCGAGGCGAGCTCGAACGCCTCCTCCCACGAGATCGGATCGAAGCCGCCCTCCGCGTTTCGGCGCATGGGTTGGCGGAGCCGATCGGGATCGTGGTGGATGTCGGCGATCGCGATGCCCTTCGGGCAGGCGTAGCCATGCGACAGCACGTCGTCGGCGTCGGGACGGACCGCAACGACGCGATCGCCCTCGACGTCGAACGAGAGGCCGCACATGGCCTCACACAGTGTGCAGGTGCGATGGACGGTCTTGGGCATGGAACGCGCCTCCTCTCGACTCCTTGAAAGGAGAGCACATCTCTCGGCGTCGGTCCAAGCCAACGCGCAGGAATCGTAGGCACCGCCCCCGCGGGCGCCGACGGCGTGCCCCGCAGCCTGCTGTCAGCGCTTTCCGAGCCGCGCGCTCTGGTGCTAGGAAACGGACTGACCGGCGACCGGCGGGACATCCCCGATCGTGGGGAGCGAGTACGTCTGCTTCCGTCGTCGTGCGGGGATCACGGAGTAACGCCGATGCGATACGGAATGCTTACGACAAATTTCGGAGAGTTCGGGGAAGCGCGCGATCTGGCCGACCTCGCCGCCGAGGCAGAAACCTCGGGTTGGGATGGATTCTTTCTCTGGGACCACATCCAATTCCCGGGCCTGGAGCCCGCTGCCGATCCGTGGGTCGCACTCGGTGCGATGGCCATGCGAACCGAGCGGCTTCGTCTCGGGACACTGGTCACGCCGACCGGACGCCGGCGCATCGCCAAGCTCGCCCGCGAGGTCATCACCCTCGATCGATTGAGCGGCGGACGCGCCGTACTTGGAGTTGGTCTCGGGTATATCGCGCTTCCTGAGTTTGCGAACTTTGGCGATGAGACCGATCCGCGTACTCGTGGCGAAATGCTGGACGAAGGCCTGGAGCTCCTCAGCAAGTTGATGGCCGGTGAACCAGTGAAGCACCAGGGGACACACTACCAAGTCGAAACGACGGGGTTCGCCCCGAGCGTCCAACAACCGCGTGTCCCGATCTGGGTGGCCGGCGGTTGGCCAGGAAAGAAACCCTTCAGAAGAGCGGCACAATGGGATGGCGTAGTACCGATGTCGAAGCGGGCCATGGAAGGTCACACCATCGAACCCGAGGAGCTGGCCAAACTCGTGGACTACGTCTCAGACCACCGAAGCGGTACCGGCCCCTACGACGTCATCCAGCTCGGGGTTTCCGATGGACCGCCGATCCGCGAGTTCGCCGACGCGGGCGCCACCTGGTGGATGGCTTGCGCTGCGCCAGGTGACACCGTCGAACAGATTCGCGAACGTCTGCGGAACGGCCCGCCGCACTGATCGGCCTGGAGGGAATCCTCCCGCGCTAGTTCGCCGGGAGGCACTGCAAACGGAGGCGATCGCCGTCGGGCGTCCCGGCCGTCGTCCTGACGCGCGCCTGCAGCTCGGTCGTCCCGGATCGATCGGCGCTCCGGCCCTTGAGCGGGACTTCCACGTCGACGAGCGCGCTGCACGCCGCCTCGGTCATCGGAGGAGCGAACAGCACCTCGTTCTGACGGCGTCCGACGATGCTCGACGATCCGAGCGCGGCCACTGCCTCGATCAACCGCGCGGCGTTCCCCGCCCGCACCGGCCGATGCGCTCCCGTCCGCGGTTTCCTGAGTGTCCAGCCACTGACGTCGGTGGAACTACAGGCCGCACCGCTCCGCCGGACCAGACGAGCATCGTCGACATTCAGACAAATACCGACACCGAACACGCAGACGCCGTTGGCCGTAGCGTCACGGTCGCAGACCGCATCGCCGTCCGTACAGCCCTGCGTGTAGTGTGTCAGGCCCTTGTGATCCACGGAGGGCTCGTTCAACGGATTGTCCACGGCCCACTCCGCGACACAATCACTCCGCGGTGAGCCCTTGCCAGGAACGAGTCCGCTCGCGGCGGCTCCGAGCGTCAGTTCGCTGAAATTGCAGGTCTGAAAGCTCCACGTGTTCGCCGCGGGATCACAGCAATGAGCAACCGTCGCCGTCCCCGTTCCGGGCAGGTCGGCGCAACTCGCCACCGTCGTCGTGCAATCACCGACGAGATGGTCTGGACACGCGAACGGCAACGCCGCCGGACCGAAGCCCCTTGCGCTGAAACGATCGTTGTTGCGTTTGAGGACGAGACTGTCTTCCGGGACGTTCGTGGTGACCGAGCAGTCCCCTGACTCGCAGTCCGTATTCTCATCGCAGGGAAGCCCGAGGTCGCTCTCCGTGCCCGTGCCCGCCTGACACGTGCCGAGATCGACCCGCCCATCGGCGTCGCGATCGTCCCAGCGAAAAGTGACGTGCACGGGGAGCAGGAACTGCTGCCCCTCGGGGCGGAGGCTCACGCTCAACACGCCGCTCGAGCGCAGTGTGAACGATTGGTTCGCGGGCCCGTTCTCGGTGACCGAGATCGTCGTCTCCTCCGCAAGCGCGCCGGGCGGCACATCGACGACGACGGAGCCGTCGTTGGTCCCGACCTGACCGCCCGCGGGTCCGATGGTCCCGGCAGCCGATCCGTCGGGATCGCAGCGGTCGTTGTCGCCCCGCGCCGGGCAGACATCGCAGCGATCGCCCCCGTCGCAGCAACCACGCCTGTTCGCCGGCGGCGCGTCACAGGCCCCCGCCGTCAGGAAGAAGTCGGGGTCGTCGCAGTCGGAGTTCTCCTGATCGGCGTTGGCGTCCGTCGGACAGTTGTCGACGTCACCGCAAACGCCGTCGGCATCAACATCGCCGCCGAGATCCTCGCACAGCGTCGAAGGCGTAGATACCGGCGTCGGGGTCACCGCCGCGGTCAGCGTCGCAGTCGGAGTGGTGGTCACGGTCGTCGTCGCCGTTGCGGTCGACGTCACCGTGGCGGTCGGCGTCGGCGTCGCGGTGACCGTCGGCGTCACGGTCGGGGTCACCGTCGCCGTAGTGGTCGCCGAGAGCGTCGGGGTTGGCGTTGGGGTCGGAGTCGCGGAGAGGGTCGGGATCGGTGTCGGCACGGGGCAGTTGGTGAGATCGGCACGCACGATGACGTCGTCGAACGGCACCGCATTGCACGCGGGCTCCTGCTGCGGTCCGAGATCGCAAACGAGTTGCGTCCGAAAGGCGAGCTGACCGGCCGCGTTCATGGCGTCGCGCGCGAGCGTCATCTGGGTGCCGACCTTCCTGCCGAACAACGTGTCTCCGGTCTCGATGACTTTCCGAACCACACCGTTGTGGCCGACGTAGAGCGCTTTCCCGCCGGAGACGCTCACGAGAAAGGCGACCATGTCGGAGTCGTTCATCGCCAACCCATCAGCGAAGTTCGTCCCCGGAGTCTGGGTTGCGACGACCGTATAGTCCGCCAGGACCCCCTCCGTGCCGTCTCCTATCAGGATCAACTGCTCGCCCGTGTCCGTAGCAGCCCGGAATGCGACACGCTGGTGCTCGTTCATGACGAAGCCCCGAAAGCCGGAAGCGAGTCCACCGAGCGAGTCGTAGATCGTCGTGTAGTCGCCTATGACGGTCGGCACGCTGAGCGTACCATCGCCCGTGAACACGCCGCTGTCGTTCGGGAGGATCGAGGCTGGAAACGCGACGACGGGAGTCGGATCACTCGTGAGCGCGGTCGGGAGACCGTTCATGCCACCGCTGAACACCGGCGAGAAGAACCCGCCGGTTGCGATGGTCGTATAGGTACTCCGGTCGGTCTTATCCTCGGTGCCATCCGCGAGAAAGATTCCCTGAAAATTCACGAACTGCGCCGTGAACGCGACCAGGCCGGCGTTGTTGATCGACGGCGGCCGCGCCGAGATCTGGCCCGTCGTCGGAATGTTGTTGAAGCTGATGAAGGCGCTACCGGCGACGAGATCGCGATCGCCAGCGATGAAGGTATAGTCGTTGACCGCTGTCTCCCCACCTGCGCCCACGAAGAGCCCAGTCGTGACGCGATCGCCTGACATCGCGGGATTGACGGCCCCGACGAACGCGACCTGGTTGGCATCGTTCAACCCCATCTCTCTACTCATCTGGTGAAAGCTCGTTGCATCGAACGCGGAGGCTCCGTGAGCAACGCGCACGTAGTCGCCGATGGTCGCCTCGGTACCGTCGGCAAGAAAGAGCCCCTGGCCCTGGAGGTCGCCGTCGTCGAAGGTTGCCGAGAACGCGACGATCCCGTTGTTGTTCAGCGAGGGAGGTCCGAAGTCCCGGTTCAACGAGTCTTGCGAGGTCTGCGTCGAGTTGTTCGCCATCATCGTGAGCGTGTACTGCCCGGGTAGCAACGCACAATCGCCCTCGAAGCTACACACCGACGGCTCGCCGTCGCACGAGAAGTCGGCATCGATGGTGCAGATCGGCGAGCAGCCGTCCCCGCTGGCCGTGTTGCCGTCGTCACACCCCTCACCGGGGTCGATCGCACCGTCACCGCACAGCTCTTCCGTCGTCACCTCCGTGCTCTGCGACGGGTCGTCGAAGGGATTCACGGCCTCGGCTGAAACGACGTACTCGTAGGTCTCGTCGAAGAATGCGCGGGCGCCACCGCGACCGCGGGAGTCCGCGCTCACTTCGAGCGTGCTCTTCACCTCGCAGGTCGCGCCGCTGGCCAACGGGACGACCACTGCGAGGGTCTCGTAGACGTTGATGTCGACGAGATTGGTCTGGGTCGCAAGCGCCTCGAAGCTTGCCGTATCATCCCCAACCGCGCTCGCAGCCGGACAGAACACCTCGAGGCGCGCCTGCACGCGCGCGACCCCGCCGAGATCGGCCAGCAAGCGCCCCTCGAGCAGCCCGTAGAACCGAACGTCGATCGGGTCGAGTGAGTCGTGGACGATCGTGAACGGACGGGTAACCATGTTCAGACGCGTCACGGGAGCGGAGCCCGCGACGGACTGGGCGCTCAGCTGGTGCAGCGCGCCCAGGCTCGTCTCCCCCGCCCCCGGATCCCCCGACACGGTGACCTCGTCGAAGTCGACGCTACCGCCGTCGTCACCGCCAATCGGCGTGGAGGTACCGGCCCCAACGATCAGCATGTTGGGACCGAACCGCGCTTGATCCGTCGGCAACATTCCGCCTGGGAATCCCAACGTCGGGTTCGTCGGGAACCCACCGAAGCGCCCGTTGTTGATCGTAATGCGGGTGTCGGTGCTGAAGACATTGCCGATCGCGTAGGCGGCGTCGAGCCCGCAGGTGTTGACGCCAAACTGCGCGCAGTACGATGCGCCGAGGACGTACTGCTGTCCGGCGGTCAGATCGACGGGGGAGTCCAACGTGACGTACTGATAGGAGTCGACCAACCGGTCCCCGCCCGCCCGTGGGACCGTCACCGCCGCGAGCGGCGTCCCCCCGACCGTCCAGAGGGCAACATCGTGCTCGATCAGGTCGGCGAAGCCGTTGGCGCTGAAATCCAACAAGCCGAGCGCGACGACGCGGATGTCGCGGTTGGCGGTAAACTCGTAGCCATGGGTGGCGATCAGCGGGCGCGCGGCCCCGATCGCGCTCGTCACCACTGGAGTATCCTCCGCCGCCGCGCCGGACGGTGCTCCAATCCAGAGCAGGAACGTGATGACCAGGAATCGGAATGCGAACGCTGCCAGATGACGCTGCCCCATGAAATCCTCCGATGCGCGCACGGTGTCGCACTACGTAGAGCATGTGGCGTGCCGAGTGCGGGGCGCGCGCGTGCGGCCAACGAAGCAACGCACCACCTGAGACAATCGGCGCCCGGTCGCCCGCCGGGCACGCAGCGAGTTCGCGATGGTGGTGGATCTCAACCGGAGCGGTGGAAATCCACCGCAGGCTCACGCCCGCAGAAGTGCCTTCAAGCGCGGGATCGAGAGTGGCTTCTCGAGAAGATCGACGGCCCCAGCGCCCTGCGCTCTCCACCGCGCGTCGGGCAGCGCCAGTCCGGTGTGGAGGAGCACACGCGTCGTCGCACTGCGCTCCCGCACGCGAGCCAAGACCTCGAAACCATTCATTCCAGGTAAGCCGACGTCGAGCAGCATCCAATCGAACGACCGCGTCGTCAGGCGCTCGAGCGCGCTCTCGCCGTCGGCGCAGAACTCGACCGACGCGATGCGGTCGAGGATGAACGAGAGCACCCGTCGATACTTGGGATCGTCGTCTACGACCAGCAACGTCGGCTTGGAGTCGGTAGGCACCGCATGTCTACGGTGCAAACGTCGTGCCTCACGGCGCCACCTCCAGCCAGAGCGACACCCGTCCACCACCGGCATCTCCATTGCCGATGGCAACCTCGCCCCCGTTGGCTTCGATCATCTGCCGCACGTTGGTCAGGCCGAGGCCGGTCCCGAACTCTTTGGTCGTGAAAAAGGCCTCGAAGGCGCGCTCACGCGCCTCGGCAGTGAATCCGGGACCCTCGTCTCCAACCGAGATGCAGAGCCGCCCGTCGACTGGAGTGGCCGTAATCCCGATGGCCCCCGCCCCGCGCATCGCCTGCGCGGCGTTCAGGAGCAGATTCAAGAGCACCTGATGCAACTGGCCGGCATCGGCGAGCACGCGCGGTAGATCCGGGACGGGCTGCCACCGCACGGGGATCTCGGCCTCCGAAAGCGCAGACCATTCGAGCAGGAGGCGCTCGACGATCGACGCCACATCGACCTCCGCGCGCTCGGATTCCTTCGGACGCGCGAACACCAGGAAGTTGGTGATCGACGCACTCATGCGGTCGGCCTCTTCCAGAATGAAGTCGGTCATTTCGCGCTTGACCTCGATCGACTTGGTCGCGTCACCAAGCACCTGCGCGGCGCCCTTGATCACGCCCAGAGGGTTCCTGAGTTCGTGCGCGACCCGGGCCGAGAGCTGCCCCAGACTGGCCAGCCGCTCCGACTCGCGCAGCCGCTCCTGGGCGTCCCGCAGGCGATCGTAGTCATCCTGCAGGCGCAGCTTCGCATCGACCAGCTCCTCGAGCTGTTGCGACAGAATGGCCGTGGTGAACGACAGCTGGTTGGTGCTGTCGCGTGCCCACCCGAGCCCGAGGACGGCCACGGCGAGGGCGCACGCGAACGGCCAGGCGAGCAGACCCGCAACCGCGGCGAGGATGGCGGCAAGGGCGGCCGCAACGCCGATCCTCACTCCAGCGACGGCGCGCTGACTGACGAACCGAATGTCGTAGACGCACGCGGGATCGCCGCGCCCAATACACGCGCGCTGCTCGACGCGTGCCAGCGGCAGACCAGCCATCTGCGGTCCAGCCGAGAGCAGGCCCTGACGGTAGTCACACTGCACCTGGAAAAACGGATAGCCGTCGTGTTGCGTCCAGCGCATGCGCGCCCCGGATCGGTCGACGGACTCGGCCGTGAACTCACCGGAGCGCCCGAGCTGGTTCGTAATGCGCGGCACGAAGCGATAGGCGGCGGCGGTGCCACCCCCGAGATATCCCGCAGCCCGCAGTACGGCCCAGAGCGAGCCGAGGTTGCCACGGCTGATATTGAACCGACCAACCTTGAGACCAACCCCGAGATCACCGGTCTGCGCCTGAATCACTTCCCACGCCCGGTTGTAGAGCGCGTAGTCGACCCAGTTGTTCTCGTTCTTGAGGTAGTCTTCGTCGAGACCGATGGCTCGCAGGAAGCGCTGCCCCTCCTCCGGCGAGATCTGGTGCACGAGATAGCGATACATCGTGCGCACGAGGCGGACGTTGATGTCCGGCCGCATCCGATCGGCCGTCGCTCCTGGCGGCACCATGCTCATCCGAGACCGTGCTTCTCGAGCCGATAGCGAAGCGTGTTGCGCGTGAGTCCGAGCAGGGCCGCCGCCTGTGCCTTGTTCCCTCCCGTACGCGCCAGCGCCTGCTCGAGCATGCTCCGCTCGAGGGCCTCCAGCGAGAGGCCTGCGGGCGGCAACGAGATCGATGGAGGAACCAATCCGGGGGCGGGCACGCTCACGTCCGGGAGATCGGTCAGCTCGAGCCGCCCGCCGGCGCAGAGGATCATGGCGCGCTCGATGACATTGGCGAGTTGCCGGACGTTCCCCGACCACTCCCGCGCGGCCAACGCGCGCAGCACCTCGGGCGCGATGTCGGTCACCGACCGCCCCATGGCGTCGTTGAAGCGCGCAACCAGCGCCCGCACGATCTCGGGGATGTCCTCGCGCCGCTCACGCAGCGCGGGCAGTGTAATCGGGAACACCGCGAGACGATGAAAAAGATCGGCGCGAAACGTCCCGTCGCGTACCGCCGCCTCGAGATCGCGATTGGTCGCCGCCAGAAACCGGACGTCGACTTCGCGGGGCGCGCCGCCCCCGAGACGCTCGACGATGCGCTCCTCGAGCGCCCGCAGCAGCTTTGGCTGTACGGCGAGATCGAGCTCGCCGATTTCATCGAGAAAGAGCGTGCCACGATGCGCCTGCTCGAACCGCCCACCGCGCGCACGGTCGGCTCCCGTGAACGCGCCCTTCTCCGCCCCGAACAACTCGGCCTCGAGCAGGCTCGCCGGAATCGCCGCGCAGTTGATCTTGACGAACGGCCCACCGCTGCGCGCACTCGCCTCGTGGATGGCGTGCGCGAAGAGCTCTTTGCCGGTGCCGCTCTCACCGAGCAAAAGGACCGTGCTATCGGTGGGCGCGACCTTCCGGGCGAGATCGACCGAGGCACGCACGGGTGCGGCGCTGCCGAGAATACGATGGAAGCCACGCGACGCCGCCATCTGCGCACGGAGCTGGCGGTTCTGCAGCCTGAGTCGTCGCACCTCCACCGCGCGCGCCACCTGGAGCTTCAATGCGCCTTCATCAAACGGCTTCTCGATGAAGTCGAAGGCACCGAGTCGCATCGCCTCGACCGCGGAACGGATGGTGCCGTACGCCGTGAGCACGACGACGGGGAGATCGGCATCGAGTTCGCGCACACGCGCCAGCACCTCGAGCCCGCCCGCCTTCGGCATCTGCACGTCGGTCAACACGGCATCGAAGTCTGCACGCTCGAGGGCGTCGATCGCCGCTGCACCGTCGCGAGTGAGCGTCAGGCGATACCCCTCATCCCCGAGCAGAATCTCGAGAATGCGGACGTACTTCCGGTCGTCCTCGGCGATCAGCACTCGGGGCTGCACGGCCTCACATCCTAGCCGGGAAGGCCCCCGCGTCTCTACCGTACGTGCCGCGGGACGCTGCTACACGGCCGTGTTCATCATACGCGCGGGGAGATGCTCCTCCCGCCAAGTCACGACGCGCGATCGAGTGCGGTCACCTTGATCTCGACCTGGTACCGCGGATCGACCAGCGCGGTCACTCCGACCATCGTGCAGGGAGGTGGCGTGTTCCCGAAGATCTCGGCCGAGACCAGATTGAACGCCTGGAGCGCGACCGCGACATCTCCCACGGCAAACACGACCTGCTCCGCCGTGTCCGCCAGCGTCACACCGTAGTGATCGAGAATGCCCTGAATGTTGCGGTAGGCCAGACGCATCTGCGCCTCGATTCCTTCCGGCACGCTCATGTCGGGCTCGAATCCGGTCATGCCGGATACGTGAATGAGCCCGGGCGTGCGCGAGGCGAGCGCGAACCCGAGCTTGCCGCCGAACGGATCATGATATTCGACTCGACCTGCCGCCATCGTAGACCTCCCCTGAGAACATGTGATCGGACGTAGCGTACCAGCGGACTCGTTCGCACCGGCAGCGTGTCGTCAATGATCACGTAGCACTGCCCCCATGGTGGGTCGAGGGAATGCGCCGAACACGGACATACACCGGCCATGGGACTTGTGCTAAGGATTTCCCCATGAGCGTGGACATCCGCACGCGGACGAGCGACGAACGCGGCACGGTCGATTTCGCCGAATTTCACGAGCAGGCGCTTCCCGCGCGCATCGAGGAGCACGGCCAGCTTGCGGCCGCCGGCATGTCCACACATCGCCTGCGACCGCTCACCCTCCAGGTCGGCACACACGCCTACACCTACAGCACCCACGAGGGCCGGCTCGCCGTGCGACCCGGCGACGGTGGGGACGGCGCACTGGCCATCATGGAGCCGGCCGTCTTCTCTGATTTCGCCCAGGAGATCCGGAGCGCCGTGTCCTTGATGATCGGATCGGACGCAGAGATGGCCCGTGGGAAGATCACCGATCTGGTCAACTGGGAGCCGACCCTGCGCGCACTCCTCGACGGGCGTCCCGCGTACGTGCCTGGCACCGTGCGCCTTGCCGATGCCTCGGGCGAGCCACTCGATCTCACGCACCGCTTCACCCTCGACGACGACCCCGCCGAGATGGCGGCGTTTCTCGAGGCCGCCGGATACCTGCACATCGCCGGCGTGTATTCCGCCGCCGAGATGGCAGAACTCTCCGAAGAAATGGACACGTGGTTTCCCAGGATGGAGCAGGACGACGAACGTTCCTGGTGGGCACGGTTGGAGTCGGGCGAGCAACGCTGCGTGCGTGTCACCAACATCGGACAAGCCGACGTGCGCTTTCCGCTGAACGACGACCCGCGTATCCGCCGCATCGCCGCGCTGCCGGGCGATGGACACACGGGCGAGCTGCTCGATCTCCTGGTCAAACCCGTCGGTGTGGTCGAGGGCATCTCAGACCCGCCCTGGCACAAGGACTGCTCACTCGGTCTGCACGGCTATCGCTGCTGCTCGCTGACCATCGGGGTGTCGGTCACCGCAGCCGACGCCGCCCATGGCCGTCTCGGAGTCGTCGCCGGCTCGCACCGGGCCTCGATTCCCCTGATGGGTCTTCCGAAAGCGCTGGATCTCCCCCAGGTGTGGCTCGACACGGCACCCGGCGACGTCACCGTGCACCTGAGCTGCACGCTGCACATGGCCGCGCCCCCCGAGACCACCGAGCGCCGGGTCGCCTACATGGGCTATCCCCTCCCGGGCCTTGCCACACGCGAGGCCAGCACCAAACACATCCGCGATCGCGCTGGACGCCAGACCTTCGCCCCCAAACAAGCGTCCCGAAACGCATAGGGCGACCGCGCACCAATCCATTCCCGGGGTCGGAGGTTTTCTGGGCGGAGGTCTCGACAGTCTTCTCGGCATCGCGGTGGCACTGCTTCTGAGCCTGGCGCTCGGACGTGCCGCGGCGCGCGCCGGCATCCCGCGCGTGAGCGTGTACCTGCTGGTCGGCCTGGCGCTCGGACCGCACGCGCTGCTGGCTTGGCTGGACGCCGATGGCATCGCAGGCCAGTGGCTGCTCGGCCCGGCGAGCGAGGCGCCGCTCGCCATCGTCGAGCGTCTCGCCATCGGCTTCATCCTGTTCGAGATCGGTGGCGCGTTCCGCTTCGTCGACTTCCGGCGAGCGGGCGCTGGTGTGGCTATCCTGGCGGCGACCGAGATCCTGTGCACCGCGCTCCTCGTCGCGCTTGCCGTGTTCATCGGCACCGGGGATTGGCGACTCGCCTGTATCGCACCCGCACTCGCGATCTCCAGCGCCCCGAGTGCAACCCTCGTGACGCTCCGCGAGCTCGAGGCGGAGGGCCCGACCTCCCGCGGCCTGATTCTCTGCGTCGGCCAGAACAATCTGGCGGCGCTACTGGCATTCCCGCTCCTCCTCACCCTTGCCTACGGAGCGGGGAATGCAGGCACCGCGACCCTGCTCGCGGCGGCGGCTCTCGTCGGGGGCGCGGTGCTCGGCTTCCTCGCCGCGATCTCGCTCGAGGCCATCACCGGGCGACGCGAGCTCGTCCTCCTGGGGATCCTGCTCGTGCTGGTCATTCTCGGCGGCATCGACTGGCTCGGACCCGAAGTCACCGGCCTCGGCATGCTCGGCTGCTTTGGCGCGGGCATCGCGCTCGCCAACAGCTCGCCGCACGCCGAGCACGTGTTCCGCTACGTCGAGAACACGGTCTACCCATTGTACGTGCTCTTCTTCATCGGAGCCGGCCGCGATCTCGAGATCGAAGCGATCGGCAGCGTCGGCATACTGGGCATCCTCTTCATCGCGGCACGCACGCTCGGGAAACTCGGCGGTACCTTTCTCGGCCTCCGTGTGGCGGGCTTTGGCGAGCAGCTCCCCCGGTATCTGGGCGCCGGCCTGATGTGTCAGGCGGGGGTGGCGCTCGGCCTCGTGTCGGCGCTCGAAGCCGCGACGGGGGCCGTCACACACGAGCTCCGGCAGGTCGTCATCGCCTCGGTGGTCGTCTTCGAGCTGTGCGGCCCCTGGCTGGTCCGTGCCACCGCGGTACGGGCGGGCGAGGTCAAGTTCGCGAACCTGCTGCCGCACAGTGAAGCGAGAGGTCTCGAAGCCGTCCGCTGGGTCCTGATCGAGATCCGGCGCAACCTCGGACTGCTGCGGACCACAGAACATCGCGGAGGCGACCTCCGCGTCGCACACGCCATGCGCCGCCGACCGTCGACGATCGACGATGCAACGCCCTTCGAGCGCGTGCTGAAGACGTTGAGCGAGAGCGCCAACGAACAGGTGCCCGTAGTGGACGCGCAGGGCACCTTCCGTGGCGTCATTTCCTATGGAGAGGTGAAAAACGCGCTCTACGAGCCGGCGCTCCGCGATCTCGTCGTCGCGGGGGACCTCACCTCACCCATCGACGATCCGCTCGGGCCCGACGACTCACTCGCGACCGCCCTCGAACGGATGGACGGTCACCATATGCACTCATGGCCAGTCGTCGCCGACGGCCGCCTGGTCGGCATGGTGCAACGTTCGGACCTCTACTCGCTGCTCCGCCGCGGCGCGCCCGCGGGACGACAATAAATAGCAGCGGAGCCTGCTGCCCGCACCACGCTCAGCGAGCGTGCAACTCCATACTGCCCTGCGATTTCCCACCGATCAGGATCTCGACCTCGTAGGCACCAAGCGGCCAGCGCCCATCCGGCGGCGGCGCCTCGAATGCCGTCACCGTCGCCCCCCGCACTGTGACGCTCTCGCTCGCCTCCGCGACCACCTTGGCGTCGGGGCCCGTCCAGCGCGCCTGCAACGTGAGGTCGTCGGCCGTTCCTTCGAGCGTCACCGAGACCAGGAAGGTGTCGGTTGCCCAGAAGGAATTGGTCCGCGCACGCGCCTCAATCGTATCGTCTGCTGCCAGACTGCGGCCGACGCTGATGTCCTTCACCTCGATGCCGTCGGGAGGAGCCGAGGGCGGCGTACAACCCACGACAGCGACAAGCACGACGAGCACACCGATCCATCGACTGGGCTCGCCGCCGATCCATCGATTGGGGTCGCCGCCGATCCATCGACTGGGCTCGCCCAGCGCGCGTTCCACACTCCGACGCATCGTCCGCACGCTACTCGATCACCGGGATCGTAGCGGCAAGCTCGTAGCGGAGAATCGCGTCCATCTTGTTCTCCATCTGGTAGAAGCGCGCCACCTTCTTCCCAGGGAGAGCCGCCGCGATCGGTTTCAGATGTCGCCGACGCACCTCGACACGATCGCGCTCGATGGTGAGGTAGCTATCGACGATCGCCATCGCCTTGTCGTCGCTGAGGTCGGTGAAGTTCGCCGAGTAGTCCTCGATCGCGTCCAGCAAACGCGTATGCACCGCGGTGAGATCCGCTTGATAGCGATCGTAGACGGGCCAGAAGGCCTTGGCCTCCGCGTCGTCCAGATCGAGATTGACCGCCACGAATGCCTTCTTGTTGGCGCGGATGGTGTTCCGCAGGATCTCGAGATTGGCGTCATCGGTCTCGCCGGCGTGGAGTGGAGCCGCCACGGTACAGCCGAGCAGCAACACGATGGCCAACGCCCTTCGTAGGATCCACATGATCGTTCCCCCTATTTCGAGACGCGGGTGATCTTCGAGCCCTGGATGCCGAGCCCGGCCATCACGCCCTTCTGATCGAAGATGAAAGCGTAAATGCCCTTGCGAATGGTCTCGGTCGTCAGCGTCTTGCCCATGCCCTTATCGACCAGGACGATGCTCGGACCGACACCGATCTCGAACCCCATGCTGCTTTCGAAGGACGCGAGCGTTTCATTGTCCATGAAGAACAATGCGTAGCCGAACGCCTGCACACCAGCCTGCAGGCCATACGAGGCAGCGACCGAATTGTAGTAGCCGGTACTCCTCCCGCCCTTGCGGAGCACGCCTTCGCCGAGTTGCCCCCCGAACATGAAGCCCGCCTTGACGATGTTCGGGAACACCAGGATGCCCCGGGCGTTCTTGCCCAGCAGCCGGGCCGCCTCGTTCGACTCGTACAGCTTCTCCAGCGCGGCGGCACCATCCCGATCGAGCTGCGCGGCCGACGCCGCCAAGGCCGGAGCCGCCACCATCACCGACAGCGCCAACGCAAGCAGACTCGCCGTAAGCCGTCTCATAAACTCCACCGTGGCGCGCCCTCGGGCGCCCATCCGTCGCAACGCATGCCTTCCCCCATTCTCCGAACCAACAACGTCCATTCCAACGCCCGACCCGGGCGACACGACAATGTCCCGGCTTCTAGTCGATCTCGCACCGGGACACCAGAACGCGCGGGGACTCGATCCACGGGTCGGCGCTTGCTCCCCCGGACCTCGCTCCGCTAACATTGAGCGGCATGGTTCGCGAGCCACGTGCTCGCGTGGCCTTGCCCTACCGCGACATGTGGCTCGACCTTCGACACGACGATCAAGCACGCGGGCTGCGGATGGATCGACTGCTTCCCGTCGCGTGCGTGATCCTCGCGCTTGCCGGATGCCTGGCCGCGACCACGCCCGAAGCGGCCCCGGTTCGACGCGTCATTCTCATCTCCATCGACACGCTCCGCGCCGATCGGCTCGGCGCCTACGGCTATCCGCGCCCGACGTCTCCCGTGCTCGATCGCTTCGCGTCGGACGGCACCCGGTTCGCGACCTGCATCGCCGCATCTCCGTGGACGCTCCCATCGCACATCTCGATGCTCACCGGTCTGTATCCCGCACGCCACGGCGCCATCCACGTGCGACGCCCGCTCCGCACCGGCGTGCCCATGCTGAGCGACGTGCTCCGCGACCAGGGGTTCCGGACGGCTGCGATCGTGGCCAGCGACCTCGTCCTCCCCGACGATCGTTGCCGCCGCAGCTTCGAACACTACCACGAGATCGACTGGCGCGGCAGCGCGCCGGGCCCCTGGATACTCAACACGGGTGCGGAGATTACGACAGAAGCCACCACCTGGCTCGAAACACTGGAGTCGGAGGATCCGTTCTTCCTCTTTCTCCACTACTACGACGTCCACAGTGACTATCTCGCCGAGCCACGGTTCCGCACACTCCTCGGAGCCGCCGACGACCTCGAACCTGGCTCCAGCCCCTTCCTCACCAAGAATCGCAAAGATGGCTCGGTCACGGAAACCCAAAGGCAGCAGGCCGAACGACTCTACGATGCCGAGATCCGTCAACTCGACACGCGGCTCGGGACGCTCTTCGACACGTTGCGGAGACTCGACCTCTGGAACCGCACGCTGATCATCGTCACGTCGGATCATGGCGAGGAGTTTCAAGAGCACGGTCGTCTCTTGCATGGCCGCGCGCTCTACGAAGAATCGATGCACGTGCCGTTGCTGATGCGCGGTCCGGGCATCCCCCAGGGACGCGTGATCACCGGGCTGACCAGCCACGTCGACATCACGCCGACGATTCTCGCAGCGACTGGCGCCACATTCGACACGCCGGTGGACGGCTCCTCCCTGCTGCCTGCGCTCGCTGGAGTGGATACCGACCGACCGGAATTCGTCGTCAGCGAAGCCGCCCACGGGGGCAAGGTCCGCATGATCCGCACCGCGCGCTTCAAGCTCATCGATCATCGCGACCGCGCCGACGAGCTCTTCGATCTCCAGCACGACCCGGAGGAGCGCATCAACATCATCGAGCGCGAGCGCGAGCGCCATGCGGTCCTGGCGCGTCAGCTTGCCAGTACGGGCCGTGACCTCCCGCAGAACCCCGCCGGACGACTCACCACGACCGACCGCGAACGCTTGCGGGTGCTCGGCTACGTCGACTGACCACCGGGCCGCCGCCGCGACCTCCATTGCCAGACCGCGCGACGGCTGGCATTGGTTCTCCATGATCAGCCTCACTCGATCGTCGCGCCGCGCCGTGGCGCCAGTCCTCGCAGCGCTGCTCGTGGCAGCGCTTGCGGTCGCCAACCGTCCCTCACACGCCACCTCCCCCCCGAACGTTCTTCCACCCACCGTCCCACCCAGCGCGCCGGCCGGCGCTCCGGCCAACGTTCCAGCCAACGCTCCAGCCAGCGTTCCGGAATCGATCCAGGCGGTTCTGGATGCATCGGACCGATCCTCGGCAGACCGGGCGCTCGATGACGGACGCCAACCGGGAGCGATGCTGGCGTTCTTCGGCATCCAGCCCGGGATGCGCGTGGCCGAACTCGGCGCCGGGGGCGGATACACGAGCGAGTTACTGGCGCGAGTCGTCGGACCAACAGGCGCCGTGTACGGCCACAACAATCCGTTCGTACTGCAACGCTTCGCCGAGAAGCCGTGGACAGACCGGCTCGCGAAACCCGTCATGGCCAACGTCACGAGATTGGATCGCGAGTTCGACGACCCCTTCCCCCCGGACGTGAAGGATCTCGACGCCGTCCTGATCGTGCTCTTCTACCACGACACGGTCTGGCAGAAGGTCGATCGCAACGCGATGAACGCGGCGATCTTCGCGGCACTGAAACCCGGCGGCGTGTACGGCATCGTCGATCATCGCGCCCGCAAGGGAGACGGCACCAGTGTCACCAAGTCACTGCACCGGATCGAGGAGGACGACGTACGCGCGGACGTCGAACGCGCGGGCTTCCGGTTCGCCGCCGACGCGGACTTCCTCGCCAATCCGGATGACGCGCGAGACTGGAACGCCGCACCGTCGGCGGCGGGCGCACGACGAGGAACCAGCGACCGCTTCGTGTTGAAGTTCGTCAAACCAACCAGCTGACGCCGCCGCGCCCGACTCAGAGGCCGGTGAGCAGGCTTCCGAGCTCGCCAACGGTCACCGTCAGCCGCCAACCGAGGTAGGCCGTGAGCGCCACGAGCCCCAGCGACGCGGCCCACTTGGCGCTCCGCCCGAGGTAGGGCGTCCGCCACACCAACGGGAGCACGAACGGCCCCAGCACCGTCAACGCCAGCAGCGTCAACGCGAGCGGACGATAGTACCACGGGATCCACGCCCCCTGCCCTTGTCCACACTGCCGGCAGAAGCGGTCGCGCGGATCGATCTCCCAGGCGCAGTGCCAACACCCCTCGCTCGGTTCGCTCTCGGCCATCACCGCCCGATTAGAGCATGAAGCAGGCGACCCGACGATGGAGGCGACACCGAGATGGCGCACCCGTCTGGGGAACCCTCGACGCTTCGGAACTGCGGGCGCGGGCATTGACGATACAGAGCCCGCTTCGCGGCAGTCAAGGATCTCGACGCGGTTGACAGGGCCCCCCGGACACGCGACAGCCATGAGCATGGGCGACGCGGATCCGATCCGGCCGTATCGCGACGAGCAGCTCGACGAGGTGGCCGATCTGCTCGCGCTCGCCTACCACCACAACCCGATTCAGGTCGCCATCTTCGGCGGCACGGGACCAGAAGCGCTCCGACAGCGACGTGCGCTCTTCGCACTCTCGACACCAGCCTTCTTCACCGGAACGAAGGTCGTCGCCATGGAAGACGATCGGGTCGTGGGCTTCGCGCATTGGATCAGCTCCCCAGGCTGTCACGCGTCGGACGAGACCCTTGCGGCCGTGGCACCTCCACTGCTCGCCGCCCTCGACGAGGACGTCGCAACGCGCGTCCTCACCTGGCGACAAGCGTGGGATGCGCGCGATCCGGAGCATCCCCACTGCCACTTCGGTCCGTTCGCCGTCCATCCCGATGCCCAGGGCCGCGGCCTCGGGCGGCAGATGCTCGCCCGATACTGCGCCGAACTCGATCGTGGCGACGAGCCCGGCTACCTCGAAACCGAGCGGATCGAGAACGTCCGCCTCTACGAAAAGTCCGGCTTCGAAGTGCTCTCGGATCTCCACGTCCTCGGCGTCCAGAGTTGGTTCATGCTGCGCCCGAAGGCCTGATGCGGAGCGAGCAGCGGGAGTTCGCGAACCAGGTCGTCCTCATCGTAGGCGCGTCATCGGGGATCGGACGCGTCGTTGCCACCAGGCTGGCCGCCGAAGGGGCCCGACTCGTCGTCACGGCCCGGAACGCGGACAAGCTCGAGAGCCTGGCGGCAGAGATCACCGCCCGGGGCGGAGAATGTCTGGCGCTGCCGGCCGACGCCCTCGATGCGGCCGCCGCCGAACACGTCGTCGCGACGGCAGTCGCTCGCTGTGGAGGCATCGACATCGCGCTCCTCAACGCCGGCGGTGCACCCGCGATCGACATGCGCACGATGAAAGCGGCCGAGGTCACGCACTACATGCGCACCAACTACGATGTCACGGTGAACTATCTGTTCCCCGTCCTCGAACACATGAAACGTCGGCGCGCAGGGTTCGTGGCACACACCAACTCACTGGCCGGATTCCTCGGCGTGCCCCTGCAGGGCCCGTACTCGGCGGCCAAAGCGGCGACACGACTGCTGATCGACACCTGTCGCATCGAGTTCGCCGACTGGGGGATTCAGTTCCTGAACGTCTATCCCGGATTCGTGGCAACCGAAGCGACCCGGAGCGACGGCATGCCCGCCCCCCTGGAAATCTCCGAAGAGAAGGCCGCCGACCATATCCTGCACGCGCTCCGCAAGGAGAAGTCGGACTATCTCTTCCCGCTCTCCATGCGCTGGCTGATTCGCCTGGCGCGCATCCTGCCGAAACCCATCCTGAATCGGATCCTGGCGCGGGAACTTCCGCCGCTCGGCACGCCGGTCGGATAGCGCCTAGTCGGCTGCCAATACGGGGGCCTCGTCGAGGCGAACCTCGCGGGTCAGGACAGCGCGCACGACCAGATACGCGAGGAGCCCGAGCGGGCCGAGCATCAGGGTCAGGATCAGGCAGGGCACGAGCCAGGCATGCGCGATCCCCCGACGGCCGGCATCACGTGCCTCCCACGCACCGATGAAAAGGTCGAACACGAGATAGTGCACCCAACCGGCGACCGTGAGGTACGGGCTATCGAACAGGCGCATGACGCCCGCAAGCGTCTGAAAGCTACCGCCCTCGGGGGCGCCGGGACCTGCCACGAATGCCCACGCGTAGACGAGGCCGAGCGCCATCGGGATCCAGACGCGGTGCACCACGACCTGCGTCCAGGAAGAATTCGGAACGACCATCAGGAGGAGCCACGCGGGAAGGACGCCGTAGTTGCAAACGAGAAAGACAGTTTCGGGAGTCATCGCGAGCCTCCGTATCTACTTCCAGAGCGGCGTACCGGCACCGTCACGAAGCGAGAGCTGCTCCTCGCCGCGCCGAAGCGTGGTAACGAGGATCAGCGGTTTGCCATCTTCGACGATGCGCGAGCCGGTAACCACCACCTGGTCTCCCGCCTGGAGCTCGATACCGAGCCCCTTCCGGTACCGACGTGGACCGAGATGTACGGCCACGGTTTCGGTTGCCGTCCGGACGAAGGCCTCCTTGCGAATGCGCGCTTGGGACACCTGACCGCGCCTCCCACCAACGCCGCCGTCAGCGCTACGGCCCCAACCACGACCGCCACCGTCGCCACCGCCACGCCGGCCGCCAACCGTGTCGCGACCACCGCCGCCTCGTCCACCACCGCTCCCGTCACCGCCGCCACGCCGGCCGTCAACCGCGTCGCGACCGCCACCGCCTCGTCCACCACCGCTACCGTCGCCGCCGCCACCACGCCGGCCGCCGACCGCGTCGCGACCACCGCCACGCCGACCACCACCGCTCCCATCACCCCCACCGCCACGCCGACCGCCAACCGCATCGCGATCACGGCCACGACGACCACCACCGCTGCCATCGCCGCCGCCACCCCGACGCCAGCGACGACGTCCTCGACCACCCTCTTCTTCGCCGGCCCGCCACCTGCGGCCTGAACCCCGTCGACCGCCAGATGCGGCCTCGGCGACGAGCTCACCGGTAATCGTAACCATGGTGCTACGGTCGAAACGGGCAACCGCGGCAGGGACACGCGCGACAGCCAAGGAAGCAGGCGAGCCAGCCGGCTCCGGTGACGGACCGGCGGCCACCGGCAGAGGGTCGACCACGGGGGGCGCACTCGCAGGCGCAACCGGCGACTCGCTGAGCCACGTCGAGAACGTCGAATAGCCGACCGCTACCGAGACGAGCGCCAGAGCAACTACCGCCGCCGTCGAGATCCTACTGCGCATCCATCACCTCTGAGCCTCGGCCCTCGAGTCCGCACTCTGCCCCATCCGTTGCCCCGCGGCATAGCGCGGCGTGTCGTCAGTTGCCACCCGCCGGACACCGGCAGTATAGATGGACGCGCCGGTGCCCCGCTCTGACCACACCGTTCCACCGTTCGTGCGAGTGCTCTACCTGGTGGCCGTGGCCGTCGGGATGTTCCTCGCCACCGAGCCGAGAGCGGCCGCGGCGCTGGCAGGGGCGCAGATCGCGCTCTGGTTTGCCGTCGGCCTGCCCGCGAATCAGCTCGTCCTCCAGATCCGGAAGTTCTGGGGCTTCGCGCTCCTGATCATCGGCTCCTACGCCCTGACGACGGTCGATCCGGCCACCGACCACTGGGCACGCTTCGAACTCGGCGGTGTCGGGCTCAGCCTGAACACGCACGGGGCGGCGACCGGCCTCGTGATGGTGATTCGCATCGTGGCGGTCGTCATCGCGTCGCAGGTCGCACGTGCAGGCGATGCGCGGGCCATCGCGCGCGGGCTCCGCACGTTGCGCGCGCCGCACATGTTCGCCGTATCGATGGACGCGGTCCTGACCCTGCTCGGCGACACCGGAGGACGTGGGGGAGGCGGCGGTCGTGGAGGCGGTGGAGGAGGCGGCCGCGGGCGCCGCGAGGCCGACGCCGGGATGAGTGGCGATGCCGGCGAGACCTTCTGGACCTCACTGAAGCGTCTGGGCAGCGGTGACGTCGGCGCTATCGTCGAGCGCCTGAACCGCCAGATCGAGCGCGCGCGGACACACGCGGCGTCTCAGGCTCCCGACGCAGCGAGTCCGGACATCGCGGTCATCACCGGTGTGGCGCTCACCATGCTCGGCATCAAAGCCCTCAAGGTGCTTCCGAGCCTGCCCTTCGCCCCCGGGCACAAGATGGTCATCCTGCTCCCCCTCTACGTCATCGCCGCGCGCCAGACGCGCACCCGGTTCGGCGCCACCTATGCCGGCCTGACCATGGGTACCATCGCGTTCCTGATGGGCGACGGCCGGTACGGGATTTTCGAGATCTGCAAGCACGTCGCCCCCGGCCTCATCTGCGATCTCCTGATCCCGATCATGACGGCCGGCAGCCGCCAGCCCGGCCGGGTGGCGTGGAGCATCTTCGGCGCCTTGGTCGGTCTCGGTCGCTTTGCCACGACCTTCGTAATCATCCTGGCGGCCCAGGCGCCGGCCGTGGCCTACGCGATCCTCGTGCCGGGGTTGACGACGAACCTCACCTTCGGCTTTCTGTCGGGCTACGTCACCTATCAAGTCGTCCGGTCGGTCGAGCACACCCGGACCCAGCACGGAGATCATGAGGACGAGGCATGGGTAAACTCGTAGCCGACGACGGCCGCACACATATCGTGTCACCCCTGATGCAGGAGTCGCTGGTCAACCGCAGCGTCATCGCCAGCACCGACAGCGAGCGCGAACTCGAGATCATGCCGTCGGTGACGCTCGTGGGCCTCGGCGGACAGTCGATCTTCGATCGGGGCCGCGAGGCACTGGTGCCGCTGGCCGACGAGATCGCAGGCCTCCGCGGCAAGCACCACATGGTGATCGGCGTTGGCGGTGGCACGCGCGTTCGGCACACGATGTCGATCGCGCTCGACCTCGGCCTGCCGACAGGCGGTGTCGCGCAGTTGGTGGGCGCCATGGAAGAAGCCAACGCCGTCCTGCTGAACGCGCTCCTGGCCAAACACGGCTCGATCACCATGCAGCGGGAGCACTTCTGGGATCTCCCGCTCTACCTCGAGAACAACATGATCCCGATCGCGATCAGCATCCCGCCGTATCATTTCTGGGAGCCGCCGCCCGAGCACGGTCCGTTGCCCGCACACGGATCCGACTTCGGGCTCTTCATGGTCGCCGAGGTCCTCGGTATGCGGCGAATCATCTTCGTCAAAGACGAGGACGGACTCCACACGAAGGATCCGAAGAGACACGCCGACGCGACGCCCATCCCGAAGATCACGCTGGCCGCGCTGCTTGCCGACATGCCCGACGAATTGATCCTCGACCGACAGCTCTTCACGGCCTGGGACCGGGGCCGACACGTGCAGGAGGTCCAGATCGTCAACGGCCTCAAGCGCGGCGCGCTCGCCCGCGCCCTGGCAGGCGAAGACGAAGGAACCATCATCACCAAGGAGAGCGCCTGATGGCCGACCAGGACAGAACCCCAGGCAGTCCCGACCGGCAGTTCACGATCGCGAGCGCGCTCTCCGGCGCGACGCTGACGACCGGGGACACGTCGATCGACTATCGGCCGATCTCCGTCATGCCCGACGTCAAAGTCCTGAAGATCGGCGGGCAGTCGATCATGGATCGCGGCCGCTCGGCGGTGTTTCCTCTCGTCGAGGAGATCGTCGCAGCGCGCAAGCAGAACCATCACCTCCTGCTCTGCTGTGGGGGCGGCACGCGCGCCCGCCACATCTACGCCATCGGGTCCGACCTCGAGATGCCCACCGGCGTGCTCGCGGCGCTCGGTGCCTATGTCCCACGGCAGAACGCCCGCATGCTGCAGATGCTGCTCGCCCGCCACGGTGGGGTGTTCATTCTGGACGACGACTTCGAAAAGCTGCCGCTCTATTTCAACGTCGGCTGCATCCCGATCATGACGGGCATGCCGCCGTTCGGCTATTGGGAGAAGCCCACCAAGGGCGGCCGTATCCCCGAAAACCGGACCGACGCCGGCGTCTTCCTCTCGGCCGAATTTCTCGGCGTGAAGCGTGCGATCTTCGTCAAAGACGAAGACGGGCTTTTCGACGACGATCCGAAGAAGAATCCGAAGGCGACGTTCATCCCGCGCATCTCGGCGCGCGAGCTCCTGGCGCGCGACCTCCCCGACGTCGTCGTCGAGCGCATCGTCCTCGAGTACCTGACGCGGGCGCGCTCCTGCCACGAAGTACAGATCGTGAACGGCCTCAAGCCGGGCATGCTGACCCGCGCCCTCGCGGGCGAGGACGTCGGCTCGATCATCTACAAGGACTAGGGACCCGTTGCATCGCAGAGCGGCGCCGTCCCTCGCGTTCACGTCGGCTTGTGGGATAGCGTGAGGCGTTGTGGAGTACTCGCCTGCGTTGCCGATCGTGCTGTCGCTCCGCGTGGCCGCGACGGCGCTCGTCATCGTAGCGCCGCTCGGCATCGCCCTCGCCTACGTCCAGGCGCGCCGTGAGTACGCGCTCCGCGGCGTGGTCGATGCCCTGGTCCTGCTGCCGCTGGTGTTGCCGCCCACGGTCGTCGGCTATTTCCTCATCCTGCTCGCCGGGCGCCGCGGCTTCCTCGGAGTCTGGCTGGAATCCCTTTTCGGCATCCGCATCGTCTTCACGCCGACCGCGGCGGTGATCGCGTCGGCCGTCGCCGCCCTGCCCCTTCTCGTCCGCACCGTGCAACCAGCGCTCGAAGCCGTCCCGGCGGAGCTCGAAGCGATCGGGCGCTCGCTCGGTCTGTCGCCGATCGCCGTCTTCTTCCGCGTGACCCTGCCGTGGGCGTGGCGCGGCGTCGCCGCGGGGCTGGTGCTGGCGTTCGCGCGTGCGATCGGCGAGTTCGGTGCGACGTTGATGTTCGCGGGCAATATCCCGGGACGCACCAACACCATGCCACTCGAGATCTTCGCAGCCTACCAGGCGGCGGATGATCAGCGCGCGCTCTTGTACGTGGCGGTCCTGACCATCATCTCCGCGGTCGTCGTGTTCATGGCGTCGCGTTTGGCGCCCCGGGAGAGTCGCGGATGAGCACGGCGCCGCCCGCACTCGAAGCCCGGCTCTCGACATCGATCGGGCACGCCCCCGACCACTTCGAGGTCGAATCCTCACTGACCCTGACCGACGGGGTGATGATTCTGTTCGGGCCTTCGGGCGCGGGGAAGTCACTCACCCTGCAGACCCTCGCGGGGTTGTTCCGGCCGCGGGCGGGCTTCCTCCGCGTGCGCGGCGAGGTCCTGTACGACAGCGAGCGCCGCATCGACGTCCCGCCGCACAAGCGCCGGATCGGCTTCGTCCCCCAGCATCACGCACTCTTTCCCTTCCGCGACGTGCTCGACAACGTCCTGTTCGGTCTGCCGCGTGCCGAACGCCGCCGCGACAACCCGCGCGTCCTGGCGTTGGTAGAGGAGCTGGGACTCGAGCGGCTGACCGGGGCGCGTCCTGCCCGGCTCTCCGGCGGCGAGCGGCAACGCGTCGCGCTGGCGCGGGCACTGGCCGTAGAGCCGCAACTCCTGTTACTCGACGAGCCCTTCGCCTCGATCGATCGCGAGGGGCGCGCTGCCCTCAGGCAGAGTCTCCGCGCCGTCCTCGACCACCACGCGCTTCCAGCCGTCTTCGTCACCCACGATGCGGGCGAAGCGATCGAGCTCGGGGACATCCTGGTTCGCTTCGAGCGCGGCCGCACCGTGGCCAGTGGCGTACCGGCGGAGATGCTCACCGAACAACCCGCGATCACCGTGGCTGGACGGCCAAGCGGTCCGGCCGAGCGGCTGGACGATGGCCGGATGCGCGTCGCGCTCGATCAGGCCACGATCGAGGGCCCTGCCGCGATGGTCGAACCCAATACGAACGGCACGCTGCGACTCGATCTCCGCGCGCGCCGACGGCGTCGGACGTCCGAGTAGCGCGATGCGCATACGCCAGCACGACGAGAGGGAGGCGCAATGAAGCGAGCCAACGGACGGCACTCACCGTGGCTGGTCGTCGCACTGATCGTCGCACCGATCCTCGGTTGCACGACACCCGAACGCGACGCCCTGCCGGAGCTTCCACACGATCTCAGCATCGCGGTCGAGATCGAGGGCAAAGAGGTCGCGTCCATCGACACCGCCCGCCTCGCCGCGCAGGCACCCGACTACGTGGACGAACATCGCCGCGCCTGGCGCCTGGGTGCGCTCCTCGGAGCGTCGTACGTGCGCGCCGACATGCAGATCGAAGCCGAGCAACGCGACGGCACGCGCACGATCCTGGCACGCCCCGCCGATGCCACGAAAGGACGCGAGTCGGTCCTCCTGTTGAACCGCAACGGCGACGTGCTGATCGCCGAACTCGATGTCGGCGAGCCCTTCCCCGGCTTTCATGGCCGCGGCGGAAATCGCGGCCGCGCCGGCGATCCCGACCGCATCCGCGACGTCACCCGCCTGCGCGTGTCGTCGATGCCTTCGCGCTAGCCTCGATCTGCCGTCCGCACGCAGATCAACGAATCGCTGCGCCACTATGGCGCGTTCTACGCTGGACCTCAGGACTCGCGGTCAGGCATACTGTGCCTCCAGGCGCGCCTCGCCTGCCAAGCGCGCGCCGAAAGGAACCCGATGAGGACCCGAACCTCCCGTCCACGACGAGCGGTTGTCATCATTCCGGCGCTGCTGCTCGCCGCCGTCGCACTGGCAGGCGACAGCGCCTGGGCATCCCCTCCGATATCGCTTCCCGGGGGACCGGTCATCATCGGCGGCGTCAATCCCGACGATCGGGGCGAGTTCGTGGTCGGGGAGGAATGCCGTGGTTGCGGCCCCAGCCGCCGGGCGGAAGGGAACTGCCTGAACTCCTGCTTCACTCCAACGTGCGCCGACCCGACCCGCACGACCTTCACCGGGGGTCCCGATACCGGCGAAGACGGCGGTTCCTGTCGGCAATTCGACGGCAACCAGGGTGCCTGCGAGAAGGCCTGGCATCGCACCGAGGACTTCGCGGCGGCAAGCTGTTTCTGGGACGCCGGCGAGTGTCGAGGCTGCGGACGCCGGAACGGCACGGAATGCACCAATACCTGTGTTCCACCCTGCCTCGATGCCACTCGCACCGTGGCCGCCGGTGGCCCGCACACGAACGCCTGCGAACAGTTCGTCGATCAGCCGACCTGCGAGCAGGCCTGGCACGTGTCCAAAGGTGGCCTCCCGGCAAGCTGCTTCTGGGACACCGACGCATGCATCGGATGCGGTCCGAAGAAGGAAGCCGCGAGCGGATGCACGAATACATGTGGCTCCCGCCTCCCGTGCGTCGACGCGGCGCGGACGATCGATACCGGGGGCCCCGCCGAAGGGCTCGGCGCCGGATCCTGTCGGCAGTTCGACGGCAACCCTGGACAATGCGCCCTCGCCTGGCACACGACCGCCGGCGGACAGCCGGCGAGCTGTTTCTACGAAGAAGGCGGCAACCAGGACGGCTGGCTCTACATCCAACACGGTTTCGACGCGGTCGGCACCAAGGTCACCAATACGAACACCCTCGCCGTCTGCGTCGGGTGCGCCGGAGACGACGCCAGTGCCGCCTTCGTCTCGGGCTTCGATGAGTCGACGCTCCCCGGAATGGGTTGGACCCGGACCGAACTCGCCGATCCGAATGACGTCGCCGCGTTCTTCGACGACACCGGCGCCATCAAGATCAGCGCCGCCGGCATCATCTATCTCCCGAGCGACGCCGGCGCGACCGATGGCGGCCTCACACCGAGCCGCTGCCGGGGCTGCGGCCCGAGAAGCGGCGGCGCAACGGCCTGCGCCAACACCTGCATCACCGAACCGACGTGCAACGATGGGACGCGCACGCTCGCGGCGGGCGGCCCACGCTTGCGCGGCGCGTGTCGCGACATCGAAAACCAGTCAGACTGCGAAGACGCCTGGCACGTAACGATCGGCAACCGCGCGGTCACCTGCGCCTGGAACGGGTCGCGGTGCCTCGGGTGCAACAGTTTCAACGCCGACGACATCGGCTGCACGAACACCTGCGCGACCGCGCCGACATGCGACGACGTCACGCGCACCATCTTTGCCGGCGAGCGATTCAACGGCCAATCCGGCGGCTCGTGTCGAGGGATCACCGATCAAACCACGTGTGAGCAGGCCTGGCATGTCTCGATCGGCGGCCGGCCGGGCAGCTGCTTCTGGGACGGCACGGACTGCCGGGGGTGCGGTCCAGCAAACCGGGGCGGGGGTGAGTGCACGAACACGTGCGAACCGCCACCGAGTTGCGCCGACGGCGGGCGCACCCTTGCACTCGGCGGCCCCCGCGGCGGCACCTGCGCGCAACTCAGTGACGATCAGGCCGCCTGCGAGGTGGCCTGGCATGTCGGCTTCGGTGATGTGCCAGCTCCGTGCGTCTTCGAACCGGGGCTGATGCCGATCGTGAACGCCAATGCAGGGGCGATAGGCGAGTTCGTCGCGAACGGAGGCGGCCTGTTCGCACACCAGCAGACCGACATCCCGAAAGGAATGGACTGGCTCACGACCCTGCTCCCGGATCTCGTGATTGTCGGATCACGCGGATGTCAGGATCAGATCGTACAGCGCGCCGCGGGTGTCGCCACCGTCTTGCCTGCACTCAGTGAGGCAGCCATCCTCGACCTCGATCGCGCCAACAGCCGCTTTGCCGGAGACCTTGGCGGGCTCTCGTCGCTCGCGACCATGCGCTGCCTCGCGCCGCCCTTCCAGTGCGGCGATGCCTCACGCACGACGTGGGCAGGGCTCGGCAGGGATCGGGAGGGCGAGGGGTGTCGCGCCTTTGACGACGATCAGGGCGCATGCGAGGCCGCCTGGGCGACGGCCGCAATCGACATTCCATTCTCGTGTTTCTACTGCCAGGACGCCAGCGGACGATGCGCGAAATCCGGCGAGTGCCTGCGATGCGATGTCGATGACATCGCCGACGGCTCGTGCCTGAATACCTGCGTCGCGCCGGACGCGGGCTTCTGCGCCGACGACGATCGCACCGAAGTCTTCTTCAGATTCGACGACTGCCATCGAAACCATGAGGGCGCTCCCGATCAGTGCGCCCGCTCCTTCGAGTTCTCTTCGGACGGTCTGCCTGCCAGCTGCGCTGTCTGCGAAGATGATGCCGGCCGATGCAACGGCGCCGGCGACTGTCGCGCCTGCGTCGGCGACCAGGTCCCTGATACCGGCTGCGAGAACGAGTGCCTGGCACCCCAACCGACATGCGAGGATCGCAGCCGCAGGGTTTTCGTGGGGGGCGAGAACAAAGGATGTCGGCAGTTCGACGGCGACCGCAAGGCCTGCGAGAAGGCCTGGCATCTCGACGATGAGAACACACCCTCCACGTGCTTCTTCTGCGAGGGGATCGAAGGCAAGTGCTTCGAAGCCGGAGAATGCCGCGGCTGCGGCCAGAAGAACGAACGCGCGGGCGCATGCGCCAACTCCTGCGGCTCGCTGCATCGTGCCGACACCATCATCGGTGGCATGCGCGTGACGTTCGAGCCACAGCTCGATCACTTCGAGGGCTACAAGCTGAAGAGCCCGCCCAAGCTGGCGAAGGACTGCCACCTCCTCCTCGACGACAGCAACAGTACCGCCTGGGACGGCCCGATCGAGTACACCGCGAGCAAGATCGAGGCACTCCTGGCACCAGCCGGGAAGACCGACAAGGCGCAGGCCTTTCCACCATCGGTGCCACGTCTCGACACCCTCGCCGACGAGGCCACGCATCTGGTCGCGTACAAGATCAAGCGCAAGAAGGGGACGGTGCCCGCGAAACACGTCAAGCGTAAGGGCGTACTGATCGAGAATCAGTTTGGCTCCCTGCGCTTCGACACCGACAAGGAAGCGCGCTTCCTCGCGCCCGCCAACAAAGACCACGTCTCGAGCCCGCCGATGCCGGACGGCAGCATCGACGTCGACCACTACAAGTGCTTCAAGATCAAGGTCGCGAAGGCCAACCCGGGCACGCAACAGTCGAGCCGTGGCAAGTTCGAGCCGCGGCAAGCGCTCGTCATCGATCAGTTCGAGAACGGGCGTGCTTTCGCTTGCGGCCTCGGGTCACCCAAGGGCATCGGCAAGAGCTGCAAGGACGACAAGACGTGCGGCGGCAACAAGGGCGAGTTCACCTTCTGCGAACAGGGAGACGGTCATCCCAAGTTCGGTGCGTCACGCGTCTACGATCTCAAGAAGCCGACGCAGTATTGCGTCCCGGTCGAGAAGACGTCCGGCACCGGCTCTACGTGCCCCGTCACCCCTTCGGGGGCACTGCACCAGGCCGCGCGATCGCTGACCTGCTACCAGAAGAAGCTCGCCTCGAAGAACGGCCCGACGGGCAAGGAAAGAATCTCGCCCAAGCAAGCGAAACACGTCCAGCGTCCGGTATTCGTGCACAGCTGGCTCGCCGAACACGAGCTCAGCACCAAGAAGGAAGAGACCCTGTGCGTGCCATCGCTACTCGTCGAGGGCGGCACGCCCTAGGAAGTCGATGCGTCACCCCCGTGTGGTGTGGGACCTGATCATCCTTCCAACGCCACGCCGTAGTGGTCGGTGTACGGCAGCATCTTCTGTCGGAGTTTCACGGGATCGAAGCCCCACTCCTCGGCGGAATACTTGTGCGTGCCGAACTTCCCTTTGGGCTTGGCGGCTATGTAGCGCCGAATCGCGTCGGCATGTGCGTCGAGGAACGGGCGGTGCATCTGACCGTACAGCTTCTCCACGGCAGCGGCGGGGTCGGCCAGCAAATCTTTGAAATGGGAATCGACGATCCGATCGGGGAGCTCGCCGGCGGCGCGTCGGTTGGCCAGATGGATCATCATGTCGCCGAGGCCCGGGCCGTTCGGATCCGGTAGCTGCACGTCGTCGGAGCGCTCCCAGCGTACGGTGCCGAGGGTGCTGAGGCCCGACGGTTCCGTCTTCACCGGATCGCGATGCGTGTGCACCACCCATGCATCGGGGTAGGTGGCAAAAAGCTCGTCGATGAACACCAGGTAGAGCGGCGTCTTCAACACCCAGTTCTGAGGTGGGCTCCCGTGCTGGAGGGTCTGCAGGAGCGCGCGGTGGTAGTCCATCGTCGCCGGGTAGTCGCCCGGCCAGTCGGGGATCTCGGCGATCATCTGCCAGTGCCCGCCCGAGAAACCCGGGAGCGTCAGGGTCACACATTCGACCGGAAGGTCCGAGCGCAGTTCATGAATCGCCGCGAACTCGGGCTGCACGTCGGCCCAGAACTCCTGCTCGCATTCACTCATCGCCAGGCGTGCCGCCTCGGTCGCGCTGCCGAACGGCACGGGGTGCAGCACCTCCCAACTGAGCGGTGCGCGGGCGTGCGGATCGAGCGCGAGCAGCTCGAACAGAATCGACGTCCCCGACCGCGGCGGGCCCGTAATGACGAGCGGCGCCTCGATCGTCTCGTCGGCGATCGCCGGCGTGGCGTCTCGCGCCTGCGTGAGGAGCAACCGCGTGCGGAGACCACGCAGCAGCTCCTGGCGGGTCATCAAGCGTCCGAGCGTATGCAGGCCACCGGTCGCTTCGAGCGCCGCAATGAGTGACGTGAAGCGCCCATGCCAATCACCGTCGAACGCGCCGAAGTCGGTGAGGCCTCCGGTCGAGGCGATCGCCGTCTCCACGAGCGCCTCGGCGTCGAACGGCACCAGCTTGTCGGCACCACCGACCGAATCCCCCATGGCGTTGATACGACGCACCCAGTCGGGGCGGGTGTAGTGGTCGGACAGATTCTTGATCGGCGCCATGCGACGCGCTACGCGAGCGTCCCCACGTCGACGACTTCGGTCTCGATCGGCGGCACCTCCTCCTGCGGGAGCAGGAAGCGCCAGAAGATCATCCCCGTGCGGAGCCCGGCCGGGTCGATCCAGTTCGGCACGCCCGGGTCGCGATGCGCGACCACGATCTTGAAGCTGCCGTCCTCCTCGTAGCGGACCTGGCGTCGGTTCAAGGACACCTTGCGATAGCGGTACGGGGGCGTCTGCAAGCGATGATTCCAGAGCACGACATTGCCAAAGCGGCAGCGCGGAAAGCGGCCGCGCATGACGAGCGCCTGATCGAGTTCGAGCTCGTAGATGGTCTGCCGGTAGTCGATGTCCTTCGCCGAGTATCCGATTCCCGTGTTGGTATTGACGGTATCGCCGCCGGAAAAGTGATTCACCTCCTGGGACACCCACTTGGGCATCACTTCGGGCGGAATGTCGGGAAAGTCGATCGTGACGCCACGCACGAAGTTGATCACGCGACGGATACCCGCGGCGATGGCCGCATCGTCCATCGGCGCCGCCGGCCCGGGATTCTCGATGGGCTCGATCCAGATCGGCACATGCAGGGTTGGATCGGCCGCGACGCTACGCTCCACTTCCCAGTAGTGCCGCGTCGTGATGCTGCCCGCACCCGGACCGAGCCGCAGCCAGTTCCGCGGTTGAGGCTCGGGGCTGGCGATGATCTCGTAGCTGCCGTCGGCGGCGACATCGAACTCGCCGTCGTTCAGGGTCGAGATCAGTCCCTGCGAAAGCTTGCCGTCGTGCGCCCCGCCCTCGACCGTGAACGAGGTGTAGACGGCGCCGTAGACGTTGCCGCGAATGCGGTAGGTGCCTTCGGGATCGGTGACGGCGCCGTAGTAGACCGCGTCGGGGTTGTCGCCGAGAAGCTTCTTGGTCGGGCTCAGCCAGCGGTGAAAGACCGGCCGCTTCGGATCCGAGTCGAACCAGAACTGGAAGCCGTGCTGCAGCGCGTTCGCCACCAGGTAGCGACGCGCCGCGCGTTCGTCGGGCGAATGCTCACCAGTCGCGGCGCCGATGTAGCCCGCCTCGATCTCGCCGAGCGTCGCCGCCAGGTCGGCGTAGGCACTCGCCGATGCGTCCGTCGTGGATCCGTCCTTCGTCACGCTGCTCTCCATGAGACTCTCCGATGTCAGAAGGCTGGCCGCCCGAGGCGACGACGTCGCCCGGGACAGCCCGACGTTTCTACACGCCCTCCCCTCGCCGGGAAAGCGTGCGCCCTTGATTCCCGCGATCGTCTCGGCGACAAGGCCCCTCCCACGCGAGGCGACTCGTGGAGAGCTCGGCACATGATCAACCTACTCATCGGCCTCACCATCATTGGCATCATGCTCGCGATGGGCCTCGAGCTCTCGGCGAAGGACTTCAGGCGCATCGTCGAAATGCCGCGCGCCGTCCTCACCGGCCTGGTGGCGCAGCTCGCCCTCCTGCCCGCCCTGGCATTCGCCGTGGCCTACGCCCTCGACACCCCGCCGGAGATCGCGGTCGGGATGGTCATCCTCGCCGCGTGCCCTGGGGGTCCGCCCTCGAACGTCCTCAGCTATCTCGCGGGCGCCCACATCGCCGTCTCCGTCACGCTGACCGCGCTCTCGAGTCTCGCCGCCGTCGTCACGGTCCCCGTGATCGTCAACCTGGGGCTGGCCACCTTCTACGACGGCCCCGCCCACGTGCGACTGCCGCTGCTGCCCACCCTGGCACAACTCGCCGCGCTGACGCTCCTGCCGATCGGGACCGGCCTCTACCTGCAAGCCCGTTATCCCGCGAACCTCGAACGATGGCGCGCGCGGATCAAGCGCGCCTCCCTCGTCCTCTTCGGCCTGGCCGCGATCGTCATCGTCTACGATAGCTGGGACGAATTCGCAGAGCACTTCGCCGTGGGGGCCGTCGCCTCGGTGGTCCTCTGCTGGTGCGCGCTGGCGCTGGGCTACGCCAGCGCCAGCCTCGCCCGCCTCGATCGGCGTGATCGCGTCACCATCGCGCTCGAGGTCGGGGTGCAGAACATCGCCCTCGCCAGCCTGATCATCTTCACGCAGCTGCATCGTCCCGAGTTGATCCCCTTCCCGAGCACCTACGCCGTCATCTCACTCCCGAGCGCAATGCTGGTCGCGGGCGTCTACGCCGTGCGGGAAGCCCGTCGCCAGGCGCCGAGCCCCGCTACGCCATCGCCCATCGATTCGCCCGCCGGAACGTCCCGAGGTCGTTGAAGCGCACGCCGTGCGCGCGCATCACCCGATGCGCCACCGGCGCGGACAACTGCCGGATGTAGAACGGCTCGGGCACCCAGAAGTGGTGGATCGCATGCGTGCTCCCGAAGTTCATGCAGAAGGCGTGGAACGGCGCGAAGAACCACCGGTTGAGCACCTGGGTCTGCTGCACGACGTTCCCGGCCTCGACGTCACCGAAGTAGTGCAGGTTCGAGCTGATGAAGTTCAGGCAGAAGGACCGGAGCACATTCGGGGCGATCCACACGACCGTGAGCACATCGACGACCTGCATCGCCGCGAGCACCCCTGCGCCCGGGTCGAGCGGCGCGCCCATGAGAGCGCTCGCGCCCTGGACGCCATGGTATCCCACGAACGTGTACCACACCGCGAAGTGCACATACCCGATCGGAAAGAACGCGCGGGCGATCAGCTTGAGCGCACCGAGCTTCTGCGCACGCGGCATCCGACGGAGCACGACGGCCGCGACACTGTCGGCGATCATCAGGAGGCGACGCGGACCCATCACTTCGCCGTTGGTAATGGCGCGCTCCTCGAAGTCCTTGGGACTGCCGGCGATCTTGTGGTGCAGCAGATGCAGCTCCCGGCGCATCCAGGGATTGATGGTGTTCGGACGCAGGACCCACCCGATCGCCAGCATCGCGTCGGCGATGGCTTGCCGCCGCGGGAAGTACATCTTGTGAATCAGGTCATGCTCGAGCTCGTGGGCAATCGAGGCAAAGACCGCTGCCAAGGGAATGCACACCCACGCGGGAATCACACCAGCCAGATACAATGCCCCGGAGCCCAGCATTCCGGCCGCGGCCGTGGCCATCAGCGCAACGCCAATCGCGTTCTGGTGCCGGAGGGCGGGAAAACGCGCGCGCACCTCGCTGCTGTGCGCCTTCAGAGCCTGCCGGATCGTCCGCGCCGGATCGGTGCCCGGCGCCGCTGCCGTCGTCGTGTCTGCCATCTGAGCCATCATTGAAACCTCCGAGAATTGAGATGATGGTAGGATCCCAGAATTCAGCGCGGACACGCAGCTCCGGACGCGCCAATCGGTTATCCAAACGTGACAAAGGGCGAGATCGGGACTCCTGCAGCGCCATCGGTGCTCGGTAGCTGGGCACGCATGGTCGTCGCGGCGCTCTCCGACCGGGGCGTCGACGCGGGCGCGCTGGTCCAACGCGTCGGCATGGATCCGGCCGCCTTCGACGAGCCGGACGCGCGCTACCCGATCCTTGCGACGACCGATCTCTGGAAGATGGCGGTCGAGGCGACCGGCGATCCCTGCTTCGGACTCTGGGTGTCGCGCTTCACCACCCAGACGTCGTTTCACGCTCTCGGTTACAGCATCATGGCCAGCACGACGCTGGCCGAGGTGTTCGATCGCGTCGCACGCTACAGCAAGGTGGTGAGCGACGCGGCCACGATCGAGATCGAGCTGCAGCCGGCGTTGCGTTTGTGGCTCGATCCGGTCGCGGATCGGCCCGCCCCCTCGCACGAGTCCATCGACGCCGTCCTGTCCGCGATGGCGCGCACGGTGCGCACGCTCTGTCCCGACGCCGCGCAGCCCTCGCGGGTCGAGCTGCAGCGCCCCGAGCCCGACCCGAGTGCGCCCTTCGAGAAGGTGTTCCGCACCGCGGTCCGGTTCTCGGCGCCCCGCAATCTTCTGGAGTACCCGGCCGACCTCGCAGACCGGCGCCTTCCCGGAGGCCACGCCGAGCTTGCCCGCCGGAACGACGAGGTCGTGCTCGACTACCTGTCGCGCATCGACGGCGATCTGGCGTCGACGCGTCTGCGAACCTGGCTGCTCGGCCGACTCCCCAACGGCGAGCCCAGCGAGGACATGGCGGCCAAGGCGCTCGGCGTGAGCCTCCGGAGCCTGCAGCGCCAACTCCGGGAGGAAAACACGACCTACAAGGTGGTCCTGAACGCCCTCCGTCAGGAGCTCGCGTGCGCGTATCTCGCCGACCAGCGGTATTCGGTGACCGAGATCACGTTCCTTCTCGGCTTCGCCAACACCAGTGGCTTTTCGCGTGCCTTCCGGCGCTGGACGGGCACGTCGCCCTCGGCCTACCGGGCCCGCTGACTCCGAGCGCCGAAAGGTCGTCGCGGCCGTCGCCGGCTGGTATGCTCCCCTGCGCCCCGCGTCCGTGACCGCGCTGGACAGCGGGCCTTCCACAGGATTGAACGAGCCCCAGAGGAGTCCGATGCCAGACGCACAACCCGATGAACTCCACGCCCGCCTCGAGACCTACATCGGCAAGCCGATGGGGCCGCCGGCCCTGGCACCCGATCCCGTCAACGTGCCCATGATCCGGCACTGGGTCGCTGCCATGGACGACCGCAACGCGGCCTATCTCGACGAAGACGGCACCGCGACCAAGCGCTTCGGCGGGGTCGTCTCCCCGCCAGCGATGCTCCAGACCTGGACCATGCCCCCGCCGAAGATCGAGGGGATCGCCGAGCGAGGTGGCGCACCGGATGCGATCACCTTCGACAACCCGATCCCCGTCCTCGACGAGGCCGGCTACGTCGGGACCCTGGCTACGAACTCCGAGCTCGAGTTCGTGCGCTATCTCAGGCCGGGCGATCGCATCCACCTGACGATGAAGATCGAGACCATTTCGCCCCGCAAGACGACATCACTCGGCCAGGGATATTTCCTCACCTGGGTGACGACCTACCTCGACGCTGACGACGAGGTCGTCGGCCGGCAACTCTTCCGTATCTTCAAGTTCGACCCGGCGACGATCGACCCGGCGAAACTCGGGGGTGCGTCATGACGAGCGGATCCACGAACGCGCCGCAGCCTACCGAGATTGCGGTCGGCGACGAGCTACCGCCCTTCGAGCTTGCGGTGACCTCGACGGTCGTCGTCGCGGGCGCCATCGCGACGCGCGACTTCATGCCCGCGCACCACGATCCCGAGTACGCCAAGGGACAGGGCGCACCGGACATCTTCCTGAACATCATGACCACCAACGGCTACGTCTCGCGCTTCGTCACCGATTGGGCGGGACCCGAAGCCATGGTGCGGAGCATCAAGATCCGCCTCGGTGCCCCGGCCGTCCCCAACCAGCCACTACGATTCTCCGGCCAGGTGACGCAGACGAGTCGCGAAGGCAACGAGCAGGTCGTCGAGATCGCGATCCGTGCTGCCAACGACATCGGAGACCACGCCACGGGCACGGTCGTCGTCGGCCTGCCGCTGGAGTGAACGAGCCCAGGATGCCTTGGTGATCCTCACCGCAAAGGAGACGGCATGAGTCGACTGCGGGCCCACATCGTCGGCGTCGGCGAGTCGGCGTACGCCCGGTGGGGCAAGATCGGCGACGTGACCGAGCACGCGCTCGCATGCCAGGCGATTCAGCGCGCCGTCGCGGACGCGGGCCTTGCGATGGACGACGTCGACGGTCTGGCGTCGTTCGCAGAGGACCGCAACGAGGCCGTCTTCATGGCGGCCGAGCTGGGACTCCCGGCCCTGCGGTTCGCCAACATGGTCTGGATGACCGGCGGTGGCGGTGGCTGCGCAGCGATCGCCAATGCGGCGATGGCCGTGGAGACCGGCCAGGCCGAAGTGGTCGTCGTGTATCGCTCGCTCTGCCAGGGACAGTTCTTCCGTTTCGGGACTGGCGGGATGGACGCCAGCGCGCCCCCCAAGCCGGAGCCTCCGACCGTACAGCACGCCAACTCGCTCTTTCTGGCCTCGATGGGATTCGCCATGCCCTACGGCCTCCTGATGGCGGCCGCCGCCTACGCGCTGCCGACCCGGCGTCACATGCATCTCTACGGCACCACGAGCGAGCAATTGGGCCACATCGCGGTAACGTTCCGGGAGCACGCGAGCCGGAATCCGCGTGCGGTCATGGGCAGCCGCCCGATGACCCTCGACGATCATCAGGCCTCGCCCATGATCGCCGATCCCCATCGCCTCTTCGATTGCTGCCTCGAGAGCGACGGCGCTTGCGCTGTCGTCATCACCACCGCCGAACGCGCGCGCGATCTCGCGAAGGGCCCCGTCGAGATCCTCGCGAGCGAACAGGGGGCCCCCAAGGGCTACGCCTTCGGCCCGTTCACCAATGCCAACATCGCCGACGATCTCTACGCGACCGGCGGGTGCGAAGAGATGGCGGGGCGCCTGTGGGGCAAGGCCGGTCTCGGCCCCGGGGACGTCGACGTGGCGCAGATCTACGATCACTTCACGGGCTGCGTCCTGATGCAGCTCGAAGACTACGGGTTCTGCGCGCGCGGCGAAGGCGGCCCATTCGTCGCGAGCGGCGCCCTGTCGTGGCACGGCGGCAGCCTTCCTACCAACACGCACGGCGGCGGTCTCTCCGAAGCCTACATCCACGGACTCAACCACGTCGTCGAGGGCGTACGCGCGCTGCGCGGCGAGTCCACCAGTCCGGTCGACAACGCCGAGGTCTGCCTCGTGACGAGCGGCGCGTGCGTGCCCTCGAGCGCCGTCCTCCTGGGGAAAAAATGAGCGAACGGTTCTTTCCCGACTCGATGCCGCAGCCCATGGCCGACGCCACCACCCTGCCCTGGTGGCAAGCCGCCGCCGAGCACCGGCTCGTCGTCCAACGCTGCACGTCGTGCCAGCACACGCGGCTGCCCCCGGCCCCGGTCTGCCCTGAGTGCCGCTCGAGCGATGCCGACTGGAAGGAAGTGTCGGGTCGCGGGGAGGTCTACACCTACACGATCGTGCACCGCCCCATCGCGGCGGACCAACAGCTGCCCTACGTCATCGCGGTCATCGCCCTGGAGGACGCAGGCGGCGTCCGCATCATCTCGAACGTCGTCGACGTGCGTCCGGACGCCGTCGAGGTCGGACTACCGGTCGAGCTCGTCTGGGAAGACATGAGCGCGGATCTCGCGATCCCGCGCTTCCGGCCCCGATAGAACCGGCGCTGAAACCAGCACGAGACCTGGATCGAGATCGGGCGCTGGACCGGGCTCTAGATCGGGCGCTGGACCAGGCGCAGCCGACCTAGCCCGTCTTCAGGGCTGAGGGATCGTTGGCCTCACCGATGCCGGCCATGACCTGCCGGAGGATCTCGGACGCCGACAGGGTGTAGTCGATATCGAGCGGACGCCCGTAGCGGACGGACAGATCGACGCCGGTCTTCCGCAACTTCAGCCCGGTGTTGTCGAAGGCTTTCCGCAAGCCCTCGAGCCGCACCGGCAGCACGACGGGTTGGAACTGCTTGATGATCTGCGCACACCCGATTCGTCCCGGCGCCCCGGGGGTCGTCGTGCCCTGCGGGTAGGTCAACACCCAGCCACCGCGCAGCCCGGTGCCGATCTTGTTCACGTCCTCCGGGTCGACTTTGCGCTCGATCGGCTTGCCGTGCGATCGCCAGGTCCGCTTGATGTTGATGGTGCCGTTGTACGACATCAAGCGCGGCAACCACCCGCTCTTCTTCATCGTTTCGAGCGCCGCCACGACGTAGAGATCGGTTCGTGGCCAGACCAGATACGGCCGCCTGAGGTAGCTGACCGAATGGAACACCACGATCGAGTCCATGTAGTGGGTCAGGTGATTGGAGACCAGCAGCACTCCGCGAGAAGGCAGGTCTTTGAGATTCTCGACCCCGGACACCCGCAGCCTGTTCAGCACACGCAGCTGCAGCGCCGTGAGATACCCCCCAACATTGATCATCGCCCAACGCACCGGGCGAAGATGACCGAACGCGTCCCTCAACATGGGCAGGGAACATACCCGACCGGCGACGCAAAGAATAGAGCCGCCGGGGGCCGCCCCAGCCGGCGGAAGGACACCCGGGGCGTATCGTTGCGCCGGACGCCTAGGGAGCCAACCCCGTCAGCGCCACGACCTCGTCGCCCTCGGTAGCGCCGGGGCCCGGGAAGCCACCGCCGAAGTCAATGAGCGCGTTGCCGCTACTCGGGATACAGAATATCGACGCCCGCCCGCGCACCGGGAGGCCCGGATAGCCCTCCCGCGTGATCATCTCGTTGACGTAGCAATCGCGGGGCGTGATCTCGCAGATCTCCGTCTCCCCACAGAAGCTACAGATTCCCCCGACCGAGGCTGGCCGACAATCGAGGTCGTTGGTGCACTGCTTGATCGTGCTGACGCTACAGTTTCCGTCGAGTGGACCGTTCGGGCAGAATCCTTCCTGGCTCGACACGTCGTCACCACAGGTACCGCCGGCACAGTCCGAGTCGGCGCCGCAGCTCGCGCCCTGCGAGGCGCCGCCGACGCAGACGTCGATCGCGCTCCGGCAGCTGGCGTCCTGACAGAACCCTCCGGGACAGTCCGACGGCACCGAGCACATCAGATAGTCGTTCGCCCCGCCCCGACACGCCGAGAGGCAGGCGTTGGGTTGGGTCGCCACCGCGCCGCCCGCCTCACAAAAGCATTGCCCGCGACAGCTCCCGACGCCGCCCCCCGGACAGTCGGTATCGACCACACACGCCTGGCCGGTGGTCGTCCCCGCGACGCAGGCATTTCCCGTAAAGCCCAGGGCCGTACACGGGAAGCTCGGCACCATCGAGACCGGACCCGTCGTACGTGGATCGGTCGCGCTGTCGAGCTCGCCGATCGGCGCCCCGCCCACCGGGCAATCGATGCTGGTCGTGCCGAAGATCGGTGACACCCCACCCGCGGGTGTGGCCTTGCGACAGGGCCGATCGATGTTGGGACCAGCGCTACACACCGACGCCAGCTGACATGTCACCCCGGGCTCGCAGTCTCCGTCGCTGCTGCAGAGCGAGCGGTCGCCCTCGAACTCCTCATCGCAGAATCCGCTGCACACCGGACACGGGCGATCCTGGAGCGCGCTGAGAAACGTCACACTACGTTGGCGAAGACGCACTTCGCTGTCTCCGCTGAACACGTCGACCGTGCCCACCACGTCCTCGACGAGAACGTTCAGGGTACAGGCCCCGATACCGCCGACCGACACCGGAATCGGGGCTCCCGTAAGCGTCGTTCGGCAGAAGTTGGCAAACCCCGGGCAATCGACGTCGTTGGCACACGTCTGCGTGATGTCATCGTTGCAGTGCGGACGCAGCGCGGCAGGCCCGGTGCGACAGATGTCGCCACCACCCGTGCAGTCGCTGTCGGCGATACACGCGGCGTGCGGTGGAAGCGTGCAGCTTGGACCCACCGTGCACAGGGTATCGGGTCCGCTGGGACCATCACAGTCGAACAGGGTCGTCAGATAGCCGGCGCCGGCGAGCAGCGCCGTATCGTGCGTGATGCCGTTCCAGCCGTTGTCGCTATCGATCGTGGCGGTCTCCTCCACCTCGATCCGCGGGACCGTGAGGCACAGGCAGGGAAAGTCTCCGCCAGGGGCGCCGCACTCGCCGGGACAGGCCGCGTCGTCGGCGCCGTCGCACTCCTCGGGCGGCGAACCGTACTGGAACGCCCCTGCAAGGAGCGCCGCCCCTGCAAGTCGATCATTGGCGACGCCGTCCCCACAGAACGCGCGCGTGATGTACTCCACGTCGACCAGATCCGTCGCGTCGTCCTGGTCGGGGTTGTCGGACGCATCACGGTGAGCGTCGACGATGCAATCGGTCGCCAGCGGCTCGGTCGGCTGGGCACCACACACATCCATGAGTCCGATCATGGTGTCATCGCACTTGCCGGCGATCTTCTCGCGCATCTTGGTCTCGGTCTTGTCGATCTTCGCCTTGGCCTTCGGCGCGACCAGATTGTCGGCGCACTCGGTGGGAAGAAACCCGGCCAGCTTCCCGGAGAGGAGGCCGTTCCGGCACTTCTGGACTTCCTTCAGGATCGTCTTGACGAACTTCTGGCCGTTCTTCGACACTTCCTTCTGGCATTTGCCGAGGTTCTTGGCCGTCGCCTGATCGTTGCCCTGATCCTCGAACGACAGCGCGGCGTCTGCGCCGTTCGCGCCGTACTGGAGATCGAAGAGTTGGTCGGCGATGTTGCGATGGGTCACGAAGATACAGGCTTCGAGGTCGTCATTCGTGAAAGGCGGGCCCGTGACATCCGGACACCGGGCCGGGAAGCCCAGCGATTGCAAAGTCAGGTCGGGGGAGACGAAACCGCTCTGGTCGCCACACTTCTTGTCGATGCCGCCCTTCAGTTTCGTCTCGGCCTTGGCGAGTTTCGCGTCCCGCTTCGCGAAATCACACGCGCCCGTGACCTGCAGGTTCTTGTCGGCGCACTTGCTGCGCTCCTTCAGGCGCGTGGCGACGTACTTGGCTCCCTCCTTCGCGATGGTGGCCAGGCACTTGCGTTCCGACTTGTCGGCCAGCACCTGCGCCTGCACCGTCGAGACAAGGATGACGATCGCTCCCATGCCGACGACAACCGCGCCCACCACCTTTGATCTTCCTCGCATGGCCATCCCCCTGATCGATTCGTGGCTCGACTTGATTTCCCGGCACTGCCTCGCCTGATTGCGCCGTAGTCCTACGGACACCCGAGCACCCGATCGCTCGGTCAGGGGCGAGGATAGACAGCCTTGACCGCGCGATCAAGCCGCCGCACCCTCAATCGACCAGGGACACCCCACGGCCCCCGAACCCTTGCCAGCTCGACGTTTTTTGGCATCTGGATAGCGCAATCTTCCGTACGGCGACGCCGGGGGGATAGCCTGTGCGTTGGCACCTGCGATAGCGTGGCCGGAATGCTCACACTTCAACGCAGCAAGGAGAATCGAACTATGACTCTGTCGAATCGCAACGGTCGCACCCGGCTTTGGAACGTCCTGGCGCTGCCGCTCGCCCTGACCCTCGCGCTGGCAGCGGCCCCGGATCGTGCGGCCGCCGGAGACGGCGCGCAGTTCTCGGGGGACTGCTTCTTCACGTACGTGAACAAGCAGGTAGGCGAGAACGAGCAGTGGGCGATCACCTGGGAGATCGACGGCGACGTCACGGGAAACGTCCTGATGCTCGATGGCAGCCCGCCGGCCCAGATCGAATGCGAGTTGATCGATGGCGATGCCGTCGCGCAGGTCTTCGACTGCTACGGCTCTTCGGCCTGCACCGGACCGCCCTGCGGCGGAAGCCAGTGGACCCTCATCGAGTCCAATCTCGCCGTTGCGACGAGCTTCTTCCTGCCACCCGGCGTCGACCCGAACGACCCGGACGCGGCCTGCGAGGATCGGTAGGGGCCACGCACCGGCGCGCGCACGGTGCGCGCGCCGGATGGGTCGAGGCGGTCGACCCCGGTGATCAGCGCGTCCCGGCTACCCGGTCTTGGAGTTCGCGTCCGAGCGTGATCGCAGCTCCATGCCCGGCATCGATCCGTCGGCGCGCCAGGCGTCGAGCAGCCCGATGAACTCGACCGAGCCAGTGCCGCCGCCATAGAAGCCGTTCTGGCCGCTCAGGAAGCCCTTCTGCGCTCCCGGCGCGGTGTTGCCCTCGTTGTTGTAGTAGCCCGGCGTACAATTCGCGAAGAAGTCGGCGTTGTCGCCGGCCTTGTCGATGCAACGTTGGATCCAGGCGGACTCGGCCTCGACCGAAACCTCGACCGTCTCGAGATCATCGGTGATGCCCTTCTTGATCACGTAGGCCAGGTGCTTGGCCTGTTCGTTCAGGATGTGCGGAAAGCTCGCCGTGAATCCGGCCTGGGCCATGTTCATCAAGAAGCAGTTCGGAAAGCCGTGCACGTGCATGCCGTGGAGCGTGCGCACACCTTCCGACCACGTGTCGGTCAGCGAGCGACCACCGCGCCCCTCGAGCTGGAATCCGGCGCGGCGCGAGTAGTCGGTGCCGACCTCGAAGCCAGTCGCGAAGATCAGGCAGTCGAGCTCGTACTCGCGGCCGTTCACGACGACGCCGGTCTTGGTGATGCGCTCGACGCCTTTGCCCTGGGTGTCGACGAGCGTTACGTTCTCACGGTTGAACGTGTCGAGGTACTCGTTGTGGAAGCACGGCCGCTTGCAGAACTGGCGGTAGTACGGCTTCAAGGCCTCGGCGATCTCGGGCGTCGTCACGGTGGACCCGACCCGCGCACGGATCGACTCCATCTTCTGGAAGTCGGCGATCTCGACGGCGCGCTCGATGTCTTCGGGAGTCAGCTCGGCCGTGGCCTCCTGCTGCAGGCTCAACATGAGGTTGGTGATGATGTCGGTCCAGCCGTCGTTCACCAGGTCTTCGGTCTGGGGGACGCCCGACACCAGACTATTGAAGTTGTCCATGCGGTGCTGGTGCCACCCGGGTGCGAGCGATTTGGCCCACTCGGGATCCGTCTTCGGGTTGTTCTTGACGTCGATCGACGAGGGCGTGCGCTGGAAGACGTAGAGGTGCTCGGCCGATTCGCCGATATGCGGCACGATCTGCACCGACGTGGCGCCGGTCCCGATGACGCCCACGCGCTTGCCCTTGAGTCCCGTCAGTCCGCCGTCCGAATCACCACCGGTGTACTGGAAGTCCCAACGACTGGCGTGGAAGGAGTGCCCCTCGAACTCATCCAGCCCCGGAATGCCCGGGAGCTTCGGGCGATTGAGGGGCCCCGTCGCCAGGCACAGGTAGTGCGCCTTCATGCGATCGCCGCGGTTCGTCGACACGATCCACCGGGCCGAGTCTTCATCCCACTGGATGTGCTCGACGCGAGTCTGGAAACAGGTATCGCGATAGAGGTCGAACTTCCGGGCGATCGCCTGGCTGTGCTCGCGGATCTCCCCGCCGAACGAGTACTTCTCCTTCGGCATGTAGCCGAGCTCCTCGAGGAGCGGCAGATAGACGTACGACTCGATGTCACACGCGATGCCGGGATAGCGATTCCAGTACCAGGTGCCGCCGAAGTCGCCCGCCGGATCGACGATGCGAATGTCCTCGACCCCGGCCTGACGCAGGCGCGCGCCCGCCAGCAGCCCACCGAAGCCGCCGCCGATCACCATCACCTCGACCTCGTCGGTCAGGGGTGCGCGCTCGAAGCCGGGCTCGACGTAGGGATCGTCCAGATAGTGGGCGAACTTCCCGACGACCTCGACGTACTGCTCGTTGCCGTCGGGGCGGAGGCGCCGATCACGCTCCTGGCGGTACTTCTCGCGAAGGGCGTCGGGATCGAAGTTGTGGGTCGGGGTGTCTTTGCCTGCAGTCGTCATGCTTCGGTCTCCGTAGCGGTCGGGAAGGCGAGCCGCCGCAGCGATCCCGCACGAGCATCCATGAAAGTCGTTCAGGTAGGGATAACCGGCCTCCGCTGCTCTGCCAAGCGCGGCGCGCTCGATCGGAGACGCGGCTCGGCCAGAGCAGGGTCTGGGGCTCGCGCCCGGCAGGCCACCTCCCATGTGGGGGGCGACGCACGATCGGAGCACGTGGATCCCGCGACCCACTCCGGGGCAGCGTGGGCGGCTTGACCAGGCCCCGCCCCACTCGGTAAGCGCGGGAGCGCGTGGGCGACCCATGACGGCAGAGAACGGGACGTGGATCGAGCGCCGGCTCGGCTTCCTCGATGGGGATGAACCCTCGACACGGCTTCCCAAAGTGCGTGCCTTCGAAGCCGCCGTGTTGTTGATTCTGTTGGCGGAGTACTGGGCGCGCGCGATCCCCAAGTGGGACGGCCTCGCCACACTCTACGTGGCCATCCTCGGTCCGGCGACGGTCTGTTGCCTGATCGGGCTGGCGCCCAGCTTTCGCCGCGCTGCCTTCGCCGCCCTGGCCGTGATGCATGCGAGCATGATCTGGGGCGAGTTCCCGGCCGCCGGCAATCATGCCTACCTCGAACTACTGCTCTGCGTGCTCGGCGCCGGCCTCGACGTGACCGACGAAGCGGAGCAGGTCCTGTTTCTGCGCGCGGTACGATGGCTGACAATCCTCATCTTCTTTTACGCGGGCCTGCAGAAGCTGGTGCACGGGTACTGGACGGGAGGGCACTATCTCGCCTTCTCCGTCTGGATCGACAGTTTCCGACCCGTGCTCGCGCAACTCATCCCGGAGCAAGACTTCACCCGGCTGCTGTCGTTCACGCGCCAGGTCGGGGACGGACCGTATCTCGTATCGAGCCCGCTGTTTCTCGTCGTTTCGAACGGATCGTACATTGCAGAGATGGCCGTGGCTGTGCTGCTGGCACTGCCGGCAACCCGGCGCGTGGGAGTCGTGGCCGGGATCGGACTGCTCTTCGCAATCGAGATCGCCGCGCGCGAGGTGTTCTTCGGCGCGCTGGTCGTGAACGCGCTGCTGCTGTTCCTGCCCCGCGCACGCAATGCGCGGCTCGTCCCCGTCGTCGCCGTCGTCATGACGGCGCTTCTTCTCGTCCGCCTGGGCGTGCTGCCGGACATGAAGTTCTACTGAGGCATGGGGATGAAGAAACGAATCGTCTATCTCGCGCTGCTCATGCTCACGGTGTGGCCGCTGGCCCACATCGGCCTGGCCATGCAGTACGGCCTCAGCCCGTGGAAGCTCGCCGGCTGGGGGATGTACGCCACCCCGCGCCTGGGCACGCTCGGGATGGAGGTGTTCTACCGGGAGGCGGGCACCGAGGCGATGCAGCAACTCACGGCGCCGGGAGAGGACGAACGCGCCGCGGCGAATGCGTTTCTCGAACGGCACCGCTGGCTGGGTCGGCTGGCGCGCCCGGATCGATTGGCCGCGACCGTGCTACAGGCCCGTCCGAACGCCGAAAACCTCAAGGTCGTCGTCTTCCGTCCCGTCGTCGAACGCGACTCGGGCATGATCGTAATGACGACGATCGAGTGGGAGTACCCGCGCTGAGGCGGGCGCCCTCCCGTGCTCGCAGCTGCGAGTCGGCCGCGTACACGGGAGGGCGTCGCTCAATGGATCAGTCCAGACACTGCACGAGGTAACGCGCGCTGCCGCTGCCGTTCAACGCGGCCGAGCACGACGGACGGGCGATGCCCGGGCAGCACGAAGGGATCCCGGCGGGTGGGCAGCTCAACGCCTCGCATCCGTCACCGTTCGGACCACCGGTGCCGAAGCAGCTCGAGAAACCCGAGAAGCTATTGATGCTGAACTCCGTTTGTAGTGAGCAGACGAGATCGATGTTGCCTCCGGGAACATTGATGGTCGCATTGCAGCCAGGATCGCTCGTGGCCTGGTTCTGCGTTCCGCCCGGCCACTCGGCGCTGTCGAACACACCACCGTTGTTGCTGCTGATGTTGAACGTGAAGGCCATGTTGCCGCACGTGCAGGCGCTCCCCGCGCACGACGTGGAGACGCAGTCTCCTCCGACGATACAGGTCTCCCCGAGGAGGCATCCCGTGCAGCTCCCGCCGCAGTCGATGTCGGTCTCGGTGCCGTTCAGGACACCGTCGGAGCAGCTCGCCGGCTGGCAGATGTTCCCGACGCAGACGCCGCTCTGACAATCGGTGCCGAGGTTGCACCCGGACAAGTCGGGACACGTGGGGCACGTCAGCCCGCCGCAGTCGACATCGGTCTCGTCGCCGTTCGTCTCACCGTCGTTGCAGACGACGCCATCGTCGAACAGATCACAGTCGAACGCGAAGCCGTCCATCTGCGAGAGCTTGCCGCACACCCGGCCTTCGACCTCGACATCGATACACGTCGACCAGGCCTCGTGCGTGGGTTCGCCAACGCATCGCCCGGGAAAGAGCGTATCGAGGGCCGCGCCAGGGGCGGGACAGGTCTTGATCAGAGTATCGGTCAGCTTGAGGATGCGCTTGGCGATCTTGCCCTTCGTGTCGGCGGCGATCGCTCCCATACAGACGTTGGCGAGGTCGACCACGTTGGAGGTGCCGAGCTTCAGCGCATCCTTCTTGCACTTGAGAAAGATCTTCAGCTTCTCCTTCAGAATCTTCTCGTACGCCTTCTGGACTTTCCGCTGACACTTCTCGTTCCCCGGAGTGAGCGCGGTATCGAGATCGGATCCGAACACGTCGGCCACCAGGCCCCGCGCCTCGCTCACCGCGGCGGCGTTGACGATGGCCGCACTGGTGAACGCAAAGTCGGGCTGGAGCAGGAGGGGGCAGCGCTTCAACTCGGTGCTGATCGTCTTGCTCTCCGCCTTGAGGATCCTGCCCTTCAGGTCGTCCGTCAGACAGTCCTGCGCCGATCCCGGCAGCTGGCCCTTGAAGAAGCCCTTGATGCAACTGTCGGCATCCTTGCCCACGGTGCGGCACAGCTTCACGCCCGCCTTGTTCATGCTGTTGATGCACTTCTGTTGCGACTTCGACTGGGGCTGGGCGTTGGCGGGGGGTACCGAGACCGCGAGCACGAGCGTCGCAAGCAGAACTGGCGTGAAGATTCGTCGGACGGTGGCTAGATGCATGTTCCTTCTCCCTCTCGGTGTCGCGCGCGCGTGATCGCGTAACATATGGGTAGCTCGTTCGTTCAGGGCACGACCACCAGGTCGACGTGCACGAAGTGCCCGTCCGTGTTGACGCTGCGACTCGCCAGCGCCCCGTGCCCGGACGGGTACTCGCCCGCCGTGAAACCATCGTCGATCGTATCGGTCCGACCAAGCCGGATGGCGACTTCGTCACCACCGGCGGCGGGGAAGAACAGGTTCGAGTTCGAATGCGCGTGCAGGTCGAAGTCGAAATCGAGGACGACCGACGCCGTACCGCTCCCGGCAATGATGGTGGCTGCGCTCCCCATGAATTCCTGATCGGTGTGGCCCTCGCCACCGTTCAGCGCGTGGACGACGCTGGTCACGTTCGGGGTGAAGCTGAAACTCTGGGCCGCACCGCCATCGACGCTGTACGTGGCCGATACCGCGGAGATGGATACGTCACCACCGGCATCTTCGAGGGCAACCTTCTCGTCGAGCAGACTGAAGGCACCGAGGACGTCGTGATCGACGTGCAGCTCCCAGTTCTCGTCCGAGGCGACGTCGAAGCTGACCTGGTAGTGCACGGTCGCGTTCAGGGTCTCGTCCTCGAACGTGCAGCACGCATCGGCACCAAGCATCCCCTGCATATGGGCATCGATCACCGTGCCACCCGCCGAATGCGTGATCCGGTGGCGCCACTGGTGCACATCGCCCGGGTCGTCCTTCTCGGTGTCACCCGAGCTGAGGTCGGTCACCACGACATTCGCCAGCACGTCGGCGGCGGGATCGGTCCCCAGATCGGCGAAGATCGTCATGAACTCGCCGGCGCGTGAAATCTCGATCGGCTCCAGCACGAGACCGAGGAAGCTCGGGAGCGGGAAGCTGTCGAGCGCACCGGCCAGCGACGGGAACGCGAATGGCAGAACCGTGGCAAGGAACGTCTTCAACGCCACCTCGTCGGTTTCGAACGGATTCTCGAGGACGTCGATGTTGACGTCGGCCGGATCCGGCGCCCCGAAACTGAACCCGAGGGCGCCATCGGCGAAGGTGAGATTGATGCCGAGGTCGACGTCAATGGCCAGATCGACCACGAGGGTGCCGAGATTCGGCAGACGCACCGAGAGCAGCAGATGCGCCATCTTCATCTCGGCCAGCTCGCCGAGCGGCCCGGGCGCCCCGGTCACGATCGGCGCCAGCGTCGGGCGCGCCTCCATGACGACCGGCTCCGCGGGATCGAACTGGGCAAGCTCGGGGATGAAGGCGCTCAACAGAGCGGCCGTCAGCGGCACGGGGCCGCCCCCGAAATCGAACTCCGTGATGTCGACCCGCAGGAGGCCACTCTCGATCTGCGCCTTCATCAATTGATTGAAGGCCGAGGTCGAGATCCCGAGCGCCATGCCGTACGGCAGTCCGAGCACCGGCGTCACCGGACCATAGGTCGGGAACGGCTCCATCACCGTGTAGGACGCCGGCAGATCGGGTGCCGCCGGGTCGGGCGTCGACGCGGTGATCGCAGAGTCGACGTTGAAGCTGATGCCGTTGCTATCCTCGGTGATGGCGAAGAACTCCGCGTCGAGGTTGGCACCGATGCCCTGACCAAACGGGCCGGCGATGTCGATGCCGTCGAGCGCCGCCTCGATACCCGCCGCGATCGACGAGTCGAGCGGCCCGGGACCGTCGGGATCGGCGAGGTTCTCCGAGAAGCCATCCTGAACCAGATCTTCGAGCGTGCCCCCGATGAACAACTGGATGATGTCGCCGATGAGCGGGTCGTCGCAGATACCCGAGATGAACTCGGACTCGAAGCCGCCGAGTACGACGCTGACGTCGCCGATCTGGTTGACGTCGACCTTCGACGGATTCGCCGCATCCGGCACCATGTCGAACATCCCGGTGATGTCGGCCGTCGAGGTGGAGATTTCGAGCAGGCAATTGAACGACACGGCGACGAGATCGTGCACGTGGAGATCGATGCCGACGAAGAAGTCCGAGATCCCGACGCTCACCTGGGTCGTGCCGCTGGCAAGCGCATCGAGGGTGAGCGAGAAGTCCTGGAAGTCCACTTCGGTGATGTTGACCGTCGCCGAGTAGAGACAACCCGGATTGACGACACACTCGTCGTCGAGAATCGGGTTCTGCTCGATCAGGAGGGTTCCGATGTCGAGCCCGTCCGCGGCCAGGGTCGAGACGATCGGCTCGACCTGCGAGAGGCCGGTGTCGGTGAAGCGCATCGCGAGGCTTTCCGGGGACATAGCGCCGTCCAGGACGAAGCCCGTCGTCACGCCGTCACCCGCCACGACCGTCACGCGGTCGCGCCGGACGTCTCCGTCAGGCGCCGTCAGCTCGGCCACCAGGGGGTTGAAGATTGCCCCTGTATCCATAGAGACGTTGGCGCTGAAGCCCAGCAGGGGATCGAGCGGCAGGACCGAGATCCCGTTGACCGTCAACGTATCCGGCACCTCGCCTCCGGGAACGCTCCCCGCCACGAGGACATCGGGCGCGTTGGTGAAGGTGCCGTTCGTCGGCGTCAGGATGAGCCGGCTGGCGCCGAAACGAATGATTTCGAGCTGCGAAACGGGGATCGGCTTCAGCGCCGCGAGGATGTCACCGATCGGATCGCTCGCGCACGGCCCCTGCTCGTCCGCCTTCACGAATTGCTTGGTCGTCTTGAGATCGGCCTTCGCGATGCAGGCCGCGTACTTCAGCGCGTCGGGCTTCAGGTAATGTTTCGACTCGCACTTGGCGAGCGCGTCGGCGTGCTTGCCGAGCGCCTTCACCTTGCGCGCCACGCATTTGCTCGGGAGGACGTTGTGCGGCGGAAAGAGCGTCGTGTCGACGAGGTTCGTCAGCCACGCCTGCGGACCCGTCAGCCACAACTCGTCGGTCGTCGCCGGGCACGCCCCTCCCTGGATCGCGATCTTGAACTCGACCTTGTCGAACGCGTTCAGGGTCTTCTCGGTGACCTTGGTCTCGCACGCAGCGAACGTCACCAGCGCGCCGGTCTTCGCGACCTTCGAGTAGCACTTGCCAATCAGCTTGGCGTGCTTACCGACCGCCTTCAGTTTGTCCTTGACGCACCGCTGTGTCGTCGTGATGCCGGCCGTTGCAGAACCCGCAACGAGGCTGATGATGACAACGAGCGCGATCAATACAGTCGCGCTGAGCGGGCGAGAAATAGACGACCACCGTCGGGCGGGTCGGGCACTCGGCACTAGGCGTATCCTCCTTGGCTTGGCCCGCGTCGAGAGAGGCGCTCGGCGGCGGCTCTCCGTGTTCCGATCGCGTCGGACCGCCCTGAACTCCGGCGGTGCGGGCTTCTCTTAGTAGCGAGGGTTTACGCGCGCTGTCAAAGGGCTGTGCGGGTGCTTTTACGTAGGGCGAGGAGGTGCGGGTCGGGGGGCCAGGGGCACGAGTCGCTCGGATGCTCCAGATCGGAGCAGATCGCGGGCCTTTCGGGGAGTACCCGCGCTTCGATCAGCCGCCGTTCGTGCGATCGCCGTCGGCTGCGCACCGGACCACTTCATCAGCCGGCGCGCTTACCGCCACCTTTCGTCGGCCACGAACGCGTGGTAGCCGATCAGGCATGCAACTCAGCCAATATTGGCGTTTTCTGACGCCCACAGCGCTGCCCTTCACGCTGGAGCAGGGTCGCTCCATGCTCGTCGATCGACTGACTGGCGCGCCGCCACGCCCCCTCCAGGCTCTCGACTTCGTGCGCGAGCATGCGACGCCGGGCGATCCGGCCGATGTCCTGCGGACGCTCGATCGTTTTTCACGCGAAGTACGGTTTCTGATGAGTGTCGGTCCGGACAAGGGCCCCCTCATGACCGAGATGGTCGGAAAGCTCCCCGAAGGTGCACGCGTGCTGGAGTGCGGCGCCTACTGCGGCTACTCCGCCGTGATGATCGCCGACCGGCTACCCGCGGGCGGAAGCCTGGTCTCGGTCGAAGTGGATCCAGTTGCCGCCGACGTCGCGCGTTCGATCGTCGACCTCGCCGGCTTCTCCGATCGCGTCGAGGTCATTCTCGGCAGCTCCACCAAGACCATCCCCGAACTCACCGGCCCCTTTGATCTCGTATTCCTCGATCATTGGAAGGAACTCTACACGACCGACCTGCAGACGATCGAGAAACACGCCCTGCTCCGCCCCGGCAGTGTCGTCGTCGCCGACAACGTCGGAGAGATCTTCGGGGCGGAGAAATATCTCGACTACGTCCGGACGTGTGGCCGGTACGAGTCGGAGCATCGCCCAGCGACGATCGAGTACACGCAGATTCCGGATGCGGTGGAGATCTCGGTGTATCGCGGCGCGGGATGAGGTGGGGGAGCGGCTGGGCCGCGACTGCGTGTGCTCTCGTGCTGGCGACGGCGTCCGTCGCTGCGGGCGCGGCGGAACGGCCCGTACTCGTCGGGATCGATCACGACTACCCGCCCTACGAGTTCGTCGACAGCGACGGCCGGCCGACCGGCTTCGCCGTCGAGCTGTTTCGCGCGGTCGCCGACGCCGAGGGAATCGAGTTCGAGCTGCGGGCAGGACCATGGGCGGAGATCCGACGTGATCTCGAGCGCGGCGCGCTGGACGTCGTCGTCGGCATGGTGCGCACCGAGGAACGCGCGCGCCTCCTCGACTTCACGATTCCGACCCTGCTCGTCGAGCACGCCGCCTTCGTGCGGAGCGAGTCCGGGTTCACGACTCCGCGCCAACTGCTCGGTCACTCGGTGGTCGTCGAGGAAGGCAAGCTCTGGGACGACGAACTGACCGTACTCGCCGAACAACATGAGTTGCGGCTGACGCGCGTACCTACCTCGCATGATGCCCTCCGGGCGCTGGTTGCCGGTCGCTTCGACGCCGCCGTCATGCCCGAGCTGCAGGGCCTGTATCTTCTGCGCGAGCTCGGTTCAGCAGATGTGCACACGGTGGGGTTCGCCTTGGACGCCGAGCCCTTCCGCTTCGCGGTACCGACGGGGCGCGCCGCCCTGCTCGCCCGGCTGAACGAAGGTCTCGCGCTCGTCCGCACGACTGGCACGTACGACACGCTCCACGACGCATGGTTCGGCGTGCTGAAGCCCGAGCCGCTGAGCGCCCAATTCCGCCGAGCGATTCTCCTCGCCGGTGCCGGCCTCGCCGTGCTTCTGCTGGCGGCGCTCGCGTGGTCGGCGTCGCTCCGACAGACCGTGGTCGCCCGCGGCCGTCAGCTTCTGGTTTCCGAGCGCGCGCGCCAGGACGCCGAGGACGAGAAACAGGCGCTCGAACGCCAACTCGCCCAGACGCAGCGGATGGAGGCGCTCGGGCGCATGGCCGGCGCCGTCGCGCACGACTTCAACAACGTACTGACGACCATCCTCGGCAGTGCATCGCTCGCACGGGACGCCGCACCCGGGGCGAAGGTGGGTGGCTTCCTCGATCGCATCGAACAGGCCGGTCAGGTCGCCGCCGACCTCACCCGTCAGCTCCTGGCGTTCTGCCGTGGACAGGTCACCCAACCCGAGATCCTGACCTGGAACGAGACCATCGAGCGCGTCCGCGAGGTACTGCGCGGATCGGTCAGCGGCGGACGATCGCTCGTCTTCGATCTCGACCCCGACCCGTGGCCGATCCTCCTCGACCGGGCGCAAGCCAGCCAGGTCGTCCTGAACCTGGTACTGAACGCGCGCGACGCCATCGGGCCGAGCGGCACCATCCGCGTCACGACCGACGGCGAAACGCGCGATGGAGATGCCTTCGCCTGCCTGATCGTCCGCGATGATGGTGCCGGCATGAACGATGAGACGCGCGAGCGCATCTTCGAGCCCTACTTCACGACCAAGACCGCAGGCCGCGGCACCGGCCTAGGTCTTGCCACGACCTACGGCATCGTAACGAAGGCCGGCGGCACGATCGACGTCGAGAGCAGTCCCGGCGCCGGCACGACGTTTCGAGTCCGGATGCCGCGCGCGGCTGCGGACGCGCAGCCGGAGGCACCGTTGCTGCCAACCCCAAGCGGCTCGGTCAACGAACCGAGGGTCGTGCTGCTCGTCGATGATGACGCCGACGTCCGACGCGTCGGAAGCGAAATGCTGGCCGCGCTCGGCTACGATGCCATCGCGGTCGGGGACGCCGAGGAGGCGATGCAGATCCTCCGCCGCAGGCCGGGGATCGCCGTCGTCCTCACCGACGTCATGCTTCCGGGGATGGATGGGCTCGAGCTCGCCCGCAAAGTCGTGGAGGAGCATCCACGCGTGCGCATTCTCGTCACGTCGGGGTTCATGGGGTCGGGGCCGCCGCCGGGGGGTGGTGGTGCGATCAGCTTTGTGGCCAAGCCGTTCGATCGTGCTGCGCTGGAGGCCGCGTTGGCGAAGGTGCTGTCGGGGGCGGCGGCGCGAGCTGAGATGCGGTAGGCAGGCGAACGTACTGGATCGCTAGTGCCGACCGAAGCTGCCCTGCCTAGAGTGCTTGCGGGGACGTCATCACAAGCCGAGGCGCGGGAGGCTAAACGAAGGTGCCGCTCAATTGCTGTCGCGACAGCGAAGCCGCGCTTTCCCGAAGGCGCAGTCGTAGACACTAAAGGAGGCGCCAGCACACAGCGCCGGATTCGCGATGGCCGGATCGAACGAGAGATGCAGAGCCAGCGGCTCGTCTGTTGCGCCGATCGCGTAGGTCCCGTGCTTCTGTATCACCCGAACCCGCAGGCGGCCCGAAGGCTTCAGCGTGAGTCGAGCCGACGCAGACGCAGAACGGTAGTGGAAGCTCTTCCCATTCCGAGCAACGCGCCACCCCGTACGTGCCGCGGGGTTCCAGGCGCCCCCGGGCAGGAGGATCTGGATCACAGCGTCTCCGGCATCGTTCACGATAGAAGCGCGCAGACCGTCCGTCAGAGGATCGATCGCGCCGGTCGGCTGCACGTAAGCCCGGATCCGAGCGCGACCTTTGCCAACCTTGCCGAGGCCGGTAACGCGGAGGCGCGACTGATCGAGCATCGTGTTTGCTGAGCACGGTGAGACGCTTGCCCGAAGCAGACAGTTCACCTGACAGTTCGAACCACCCGTCCCGTTCGCCGCGCCCTGATCGCACTCTTCTGTATACGCCGCCGTCGTCTCGACGGTTCCGTTGCCACAAGGCGACACCGGCTGCACCACATCAAGAACCTGATCCACCGCGACGGAACTGAGATCCGTGAAGCCGCCGAGCGGCCACACCACCCGGAGCTGAGACACCTCGGTCGCCGCGCCCAGTCCAAAGTGCGCCTCGGCCGGATCCTGAGACTCGAAATTGCTACCCGCGCGGATCTCACGCATCTGCGTCCCCGCTCCGGTCGTCACGTAGACACGAGCCCCGATCGCCTGCGTGTTCGGCGCCAGCCCCTGCAGCCGCACCGTCAAGTACGACTCGTCACTACCGAGACCATTCCGGAAAAAACGAGCGGGCCCACGATTGTTGCTGATGAACAAGTCGAGATCCCCGTCCCGCTCCTGATCGAACGCCACCACCCCACGCCCCTGCCCCGTATCGACGACACCAAGGGACGCCGATTGCTCCGTGAACGCCCCCTCCCCATCCGACACAAACAAGCGCGCCGGGTCCGTAAAGAAGTCGTCCGTCGGCGGCCCAGCCTCCGCACCCCACCCGTTGGTGTGGAACAGATCGAGATCACCGTCGTTGTCAAAGTCCGCGAAGGTCGCGCCCCACCCCCAGAACCCCTCGCGAACACCGGCCGCGTCGGTCACGTCCTCGAACGTCCCGTCACCCAGCCCACGGTAGAGCCGGTTCCCCGTGACACCCCAGTTCTCGATCGTCGAACCGCTCGGATCCCAGATGCTAGACACGAACCAATCGAGCACGCCGTCGTTGTCGTAGTCGCCGATGGCGGCGCCCATGCCATTCTCGTCGGTGATCACATCGGAATCTGTGTAGTCAGCGAAGGTCCCATCCCCCTCGTTGTGCAACACCTTGCTCTGCTTGAAGTCGTTCGCCAGCAGCAGATCGAGCCACCCGTCAGAATCGATGTCGACGAAGTTCGGCGTGAAGGTCAGGTCGAGCCCGAGAAACGCGTCGCCAAAGAGGATGGCCGTGATTCCAGAGTCCAGGCTGACGTCGGTGAACGAGAAAGCACCATCGTTCCGCCACAACGTCTCGGAGGTCACCCCGGCAAGCAGCGGTGTCGCCCAGTGGCTCAACACCGCGTCGAGGTCGCCATCACGATCGTAGTCACCGAACGCGGCCCCGAACACGTTCTTGCCGGTGGCGAAACCGGCAGTCGCCGTCACGTCCTCGAAGGTCTCGTCGCCCTCGTTCCGGAACACCGAGACCGGCGTGCCACCGACCCCACCAACGAAGAGATCGAGCAGGCCGTCGCCGTCCATGTCGGCGAAGATCGGCCCCGAACTCGAGACGCCGTCGAGATCGACATCCGCGTCGGCCGCCACCTCCTCGAAAGTGCCGTCGCCGAGATTCCGGAACAGGAGGTTCGGACCGACGTCACCGCGGACGGTGTAGAGGTCAATCTGGCCGTCCCCGTCGTAGTCACCGGCAGCTACGCCACCAGCAATCGCGCGCGGCTCGTCGTAGGCGCCGCTCGGTAGGATCAGGGGGGCGGTGTACCCGTGGGTGTAGGCTACATGGGTGGCTGTGGTCTCGTCGGTGAAGGTCCAAAACTGCACGTTCGCAGCCTGGTGTGGAATTCTAAACCCTAGCACGACGGGGAGGGCGACGACGATGATCAGGAACTTCTTCGGCATGTCTCGCTCGGACGTAGTGTGAGAGAACTCTCAGAGTAGCCAGGCTTTGCCACCCTGTCAGTGTCGGCAGAACAGGAATGAATGGCATCTCCTTAGCATACTCGGCGTCAGCATACTCTACGTCGCGGCGCAGCCTCGAACACCAACGGACAATCGAGCCTCCGGCGGAAAACCACGTGATCACCCGTGGGACACCACTCGATGAGCCCTGAGCCCATCGGGGCCCAGGCGACGATCGCCCTATCGCCCTGCTACGATCCGACAGGTCGGATCCCCCACTTCTGGGGGATCCGCGAGCAGTAGGACGCCTCTAAGGCGTCCTACTGCCGCACGCGATCTATCGGAACATTTGAGCGGCCGCCAAGTAGTCACAGATCTGCTCGAGCGTCGCGACCCCAGCTTCAAGAGAGGCACGCGCGCTCGCAACGCGGTCTGAGAGCAGGGCCTGCGCCTCCGGCAAGAGGTGGCGTGACCGGTAGCAACCGTGAGGCGCTTGCGCCGCCGAAATTGGTGGGATCGGCTCAGCGAGTAATCCTCGCCCCCCGCCAAGGAGCTTCTTGCACAGCTGTGACTCTTCAAGTGTAGCAAGAGCCCGGATAGCAGGTCGGATAAAGCCGTCGATCTCCGAAAGGTACTGCTCCGCGGCACGGCGATACCTCTTGCAGTCTGGGTCCACCAGGAAAGCGGTTGCCGGGACCACACCGAGGCTTCGGGGGAACGCTCCCACCGAAACTTCCCCAAGCACGACGCACACGCCCTTCACCGCGCGGATAGCCTCCGTCAGCATGCGGTTGGTCTTCATCACCTCCTTGCGCATGTACCAGTGATCGCGACCCGAGAAACCGTCATGGCTCGTGCACCACACCGCTACCGCGTCAGTGTCGGCGGGATGAGGGGGTGGGAGAGCAACAAGCATCTCAAGCTCGTGCAATGCCTCGCCGCAAAGGACATTCGTGCTCCCCCCGGCAGCAAGCTGAAAGAGGGCTCGCCTCGCGTCGTCGCCCTGACGGATGTAGCCTGCATCCTCCTGCCAGTGCGAAGAGCAAACGGCCCTGCTCGGCCGATCGAACGGCGACCACTGGTTGCTCGGCTCATGCCATCTCTCGGGCGGCGTCGGTTCCACGGTCGGCGTCGCCGTTGACAAGTCGAAGAGATACGACGGGAGCGGCGGCGGCGTGAACTTGTCGGAGATCCAGCTCGTCTTCATGGGCGTCGACGACATGGTAGGAGAAGCAGTCGGCAGCGGCACCGGGCCCGAGCGGGCCGCGCTCGGTGTCGGCGCCACCGGGCCCGAGCGGGCCACGCTCGGTGTCGGCGCCACCGCGCCCGAGCGGGCCGCGCTCGGTGTCGGCGCCACCGCGCCCGAGCGGGCCGCGCTCGGTGTCGGCGCCACCGCGCCCGAGCGGGCCGCGCTCGGTGTCGGCGCCACCGCGCCCGAGCGGGCCGCGCCCAGCGTCGGGGCCACCGCGCCCGAGCGGGCCGCGCCCAGCGTCGGGGCCACCGCGCCCGAGCGGGCCGCGCCCAGCGTCGGGGCCACCGCGCCCGAGCGGGCCGCGCCCGGCATCTCAGTGCCAGCGTCCGAAGCGGTGACAGACACCTCGGCGCAAAGATGACCGGGCAGTACAAAAAGCATGACGCCCGCGATAGCGATCCCGCTTAGAAAGTTCTTGATCACGTCAGCCCCCTATTCCGGTGCGTTTCGGCGCTTCATTGACGCTTCCGGTCGGGGAGGATAGAAGGGACAAGGATGCTAAACGACGTCTGTCCGCGCGTACAGCCTTATACAAACGCCCGTTTGGAAACGCAAGCAGATTCTGTGCGGCATGCCACAGCGCCTGCAACCACTTGCTTCTACAGCTCTTTTACCACTCTCCATGCGGGCCCCAAGGGCTCACCTCCGTGGGCATGACGCATGGCATGAGAACCATGGTTGGGCTTACGAGGCATCGCTAGTGAACCGGGCTCAGCTTGTCGCCCGCAGCTTCGGAACCGCTTGTCAGGAGCGATCGCGCTCCACTACGGTCACCGTATGAAGCTCAGTGGGGTACAGAAGGAGGCCCTTGAGGAAATCCTGCGGGCTCCTCAACATCGCGTCTCGCTTGACGACTTGGCCGAGGTTTGCGGGAATCGCGGCGCTCTATCTAAGGCGTTGTTGGCCCTGGGCTTCGTTGAGATCGAGTCGGGGACTGCCACCCTCCGGCTGCAGAGGCACGCGCGCCGACAAGCGGGAACGGCATCCCGATTCGAAACCCAGTTGAACCGCAACGCGGAACTTAAGCGCGGCACCGCGCTCTTCGCGGCGAATGAGCTTGTGGAGTCGGGACGGGCTCGGAAAGTCTTGATCGACAACGGAACGCAGCCGGCAATGTACTTTCGCGCGGCTCTCAGCGCACTTGCCAACGTGAAGCCTGCGCACAAGCGGCCGCAGATCTCGTGGGTATGCTTGAACCCGATCGTAGCGGCCGACGTGGTCTCCGCCGACGGACTTACTGGTGACGTCTCGGTTATCGGCGGAGAGCTAGATTGGCAAAAGGCCTCCTTCGTCGGCCCCTTGGTCCTGGAGGGACTTCGTCAGCAGCGTTTTGAGATTGCCGTTCTCGGTGTGGCGCGAATAAGCACGAGTGGGCGCGTCGGCCAGCCAAGCGAAGCCATGGTCGAACAGAAGAAACAGATCATCAACAAGGCATCGCACGTGTGGATCCTTGTCGATGAATCAAAGGTTGTCGAGGAGTGCCTACCGGGATCGTCGTTCGACATTTACCCCGCGGACGATGACAGTGATTTTCCAGCCGCACTCGAAGATATACCGGGTGCGACCATCGCGCGGATTCTGTCAAGCGCGAGGGAGCGCCGCCTAACCCTCGTAATCGGAACACATTGCCACGCGTTCTCGGACGTCGATCCTCCCATGCGCGACCTCGTAACTGGGCTCAAGAAACTGAAATCCCCGAGGCTGAGAGTATTCTTAGTCGACTCGGTCGGACGAGAACTCTGGTCTTGTCGCGAAAGCTGACCGCCGAGAGCTGGCGCTGGCTCGACGAGCGCTTGGTCGATCTCTGGAGGGAACCCGCTCGAGTGGACTGGTAAGGGCTTGATGATCAACCGCGTCCAACCGAGCGTGGTCATTCCAGTTTCGTTGGCGTAGGACCCGACATCGGACCTTGGCCTGAATTTGCTCTCCTACTCTGCCGTCTTAGCAGATAGTCGCCACAGAGCCGCTCACTTGTTGCTGCCCTCGATCAGCTTCACTCTCAGGGCGCGATTGCGTATCTCGGGAATGCGCCACGCGGCTCGGAACTGGTCGGGAAATCCGATGACGTGGATCTTGCCGCGACGAGGATCGTTGGTGAATCGCACGGCCCCCGTTTTGTAGTGATTGAGCGACCACGGGATCTCAGTCTCGATCTTCAGATGCACCATCTTCGGCAGTCCAGTCCGCCACATCGGCTTGCCCTGGTCTTGCAAGGAACGCATCAAGCTTGTGGCGAGGTTCTCCGGGCAGGGTGCCGTCGTTGCGAGTGACCAAACGAGATCCTTGGCCTTGGACTTGACCGTCCAGCGAACGCTTCCACCGCCTGGCTCACGTAGGACGTGTATGTTGAGGTGCAGCGTTCCTCCGACCCGCCCCCCATGAGCGATGGATCGAGTCCATGGCTCACCGCGTGCAAATCTTTCGGTTAATAGCTGCTGGAATCGGGAATGTTGCGGCGTCCGCGCCTCGAAGTCTCGCACGCCCGCTCGAAGCTCTTGCAGGAACATCTGCGCTCTACCGGTGAAGGTGCCATGCCGGCCTTGCCCTCGGATACTTGTCGCCACGGCACGCCGGAACTCTGTCATCACGTCCGGAGACACGTCGTCGACTCTCCGCCTCATCTGGCGATGCAGACGCGATGCGGCACTGCGCAAATTGTTGATGTAGTCCGCGAGCTGACGCTCTCCCCGGCTGGCTGCAGCCAGCTCCATCTCCTTATCCCATGCGACAACGATGCCTGTGAGGGTCTTTGCGATGACTGCCAGCACAGGAGAGGACTTCGACATGGCACCGATCGCTTGAGAGAAGACCTCCTTTCCGACCTCGCGCAACGCGTTCTCGAAGAACTTGGGGCGCCCTGCTTGAACCGACGGCCAGCTCACATCGGTCTCGAAGCTCTTCAGCCCGGCTCGGAAACTCCTCCAATATCCGTCGATCGCGTCCTTGAGCAGATCCAGCTCTCTCCTGACGTGCAGGCCACCGGTCGTCGCGATTGGCACCTGGATTCGAGTCGCGGATTCGCCGACCTCGCCCGCAGCATCCGCTTCGGCCGCAGGCAGCCCGTACGCCGAAGGCCGTACGAGCCATTGGTCTGGCATCAGACGTCCGTGCCCGTCCGTCAGGCGTCGTGCGAAGCGAGCATCGGCTCGGTGCGGAAAGGCGCCGCCTTCGGCGATCTCGGCGTAGAGTCCCTGCCGATTCGACTCGGTCTGCACGGCTTCGGCCCTCGCCTCATCGATACTGAACACGCGGCCGGCGGTCAGGACCGCAAAGTGCCGACCGCCGCCAGGGAGTTGGCGGATCAGCTGGTCTCCCACGCCAAGCGCCGGAAGAACGTCGTGCGGCGCTGCGAGAATGATTCCTTCCCTGGTCCACTCCCCACCAGATCCCAACCCCGCCCCCCGCGATGCGCCAGGTGCGGCCGCCGAGGGGCAGAGCGTTCTGTTGCATATGGACATTGCGACCCGCACTGTTCCGAGCGAAGCGGGGCACCCATCCGCATCGTAGTGGCGAACCTTCGCGTACGATCCTTCTTTCTGGGAAAGACAGACTTCGGCACCCGGGTCGCGGTGGATCGAGCAGAAGTGGACGTATCCATCTACCCCCTCGGTCCATACCCCGAAGGCCCTTGCCCACGCCTTCGCGAACCTGTCCGTGTTGCATCCGATGAACCGGTGAACACGTCTCGGGGAACCCGCTTCGAACTTCGATCTCAGTGCCCGGTTGCTGGAAATGTCTTCCGCCTGGACGATCGCATCAGGCTCAGGCGCAATCGGACCACCGCCGCTACCGTGGCGCAACGAGAGCCAGAGGTCGTAGCGGGCATGCCCCCAGTACCAAACGCGAGAAATCGGATCGCTGAAGCTCGCGAGTTTGGTCCACAAATCGTCAGCCTGATCCAGCCAACGGAGGTTCCAGCGTCGATGCGGTTCCTGCGCTCGGCGCTCAACCATGTCGACGTAGGAGTGGAATCCCTTGCCCAACACCTCTCGAACGGCCTTGTTTCGGTCCGGTTCGTTACTCCGTCTGTCCTCGCGCCAACGCCTCTCATAGGCCGGCCGGTAGACGAACCACCATACCTCCTCGTCATCCTCGACAAGCGGTTGAGCGCGGCTACTCAACCGATTGGTCATCAACAACGGCGGAGTCACGTAGTTGGCCCACGAGCGATCGTGCTCGACGTCGCGCGTGTCGTATGGACCCGGCCCCCCCGAGATCAGGACCATGTTGCGCTTCTTCGGGGTACGCTCCGCCTCGTCGTGCACGGACCGGTCTACCTCGATGGTGTCCGCAACAGCGCCGGCTTGAGGTGATTGCTCCGTCTTCTCGTCGACCATGGTGTCGTCCTCGGTGACCCGCCCAATCTCGGGCGGCGTATCGGGCAAAGGCATCGCAGCGAGCTTCGTCACATCCAAGTAGCCGTATCCCGACCGCAACGGATCGAGAGTGGGTGCGGCCTCGGCGGAGCCGAGCACGAGCGCGCGCGTCTCCGCGATCGACAACTTCCTGGGAGCCCGCGCGAACAGTTGAGCCACGCAACCCGTCACCCATGGGGCGGCCATGCTGGTACCAGAGAATACGGTCGTCCCGCCGCTGCCGGGCGCATGCCCCTCGGGCGTCGAACGGGCCGCGCGAATCGCCGCACCCGGGGCGAGCAGATCCGGCTTCTGTCGCCCGTCGCGCGTCGGCCCCGAGCTGGAAAAAGGCGCCAAGGGGCGCGCCTCTGTGCGAGCATCGAAAGCACCGGTCACGAGCGGCAGAAATCCGTTGGCGACGCTGCCTGTCGTATAGCGCGGGCTCGCGCGCTCGTCGGGGAACCGTGATTGGTTCGTCGGGCTCCCGCCATCCCGCTCGATCCATCCGTGGTAGCGGCCGTCGACAACGTCCTCCGCGCTGAGCACCACCTGCCAGAGGCCCGGAGCGGCGTCCTTGTCCAAGAGGATGTCGATATGGTGATCGCCCGTCTGCGGATCGCTCTCGCGATGATAGAGACGGCCGACCTCTAGGCCACGGTGCGGGATAGCGTGGTGCGTGCCGAGCGCGACGGTCGTTGCATACCCGTCTGGATCAACGATCTCGACCCGGAAACGGTCTCGCGCAGAATAGAAGATCTCGAGCTCGTTTCCCGTTCGGTCCGCTGCGTCGACAACCCAGTCGAGGGAGGCCGATCCCCCAGGGGCGACCTGCCCATCCGCATGCGTCCGATGAGCGTAGTAATTCCCGGTACTCTGCACGATCGCCCGCCCGGGCGCCTCCCGGAGCAGCGCGTCCATGGCCCGCTCGACGAGGCTCGTGCCCGTGTGATCGCCGCCTGTTGTCCCGAGACTCATGTTGACAACGAAGGGCCGCCCGCCGGCCGATCCGCGCACCCAGTCGAGAGCCTCGAGCAGCCGCACCGAGTCGCCGAGATCAGCCAGGCCCTTCGTGCCTCCGGTTGACACGTGAACGCACAGCAGCTCGCAATCCGGAGCAAGACCTGGCACCGAGCCTTCGAGGAGACCGTTCCCCGCCGCGATGTCGAGCGTATGCGTACCGTGCGCGCCACGCCCACGGTCGCTGTCCTGCGGTCGATACCCGATCGCGGCGTAAGGGTCATCGCTCGCGAGCGCGCGATCGAGATCCTCGCGGCTGTGAATGCGGCCGTATCCGTACGTCGTAGGAGACGACTCGTCGTAGCCACGTTGATCGAAGAGCCCGATCAGCCGCGTCGACCCGTCCGCGTTTCGAAAGTTCGGATGGGCGAAATCGAACCCGAAGTCGAGGAACGCGACGACCACTCCGGCGCCCCCGCCCGAGCTATTGACGCGAGTGCCCTCGGAGAGCAGGTCCAGCGCTTCATCTTCCTCGATCGGAGCACAGCTACTGAGGAAACGTGGAGCCTTCAGGCTGATGACACCTGGGCGTGCTCGGACGCGCACGATGTCGTCGATGCGTAGCCGACAGGTCGCGACGTCTCCGAACTCGGCCACGACGTGGACGAAGTCCGGCAACGCCGCGGCTGGCTCCCGACGTATGATAGCCTCCGCGAGCGCGTCCGGGCTGCGATCTCGGCGAAGCTGCTCGAGCGCTGGATCCACGCGCGTCTTCCAGCTCCGGCGGCGATATCGCGCCCGCCGGGCTACTTAATCGCGCGTGCGGCGAAGAGCGACAACAGGGCCGTGGCCGTATCGGCGATCGCTAGCCGAACATCGCGCTTCTTCTCATCGGTCGCGTTGTCGAGCTGCGAGACAACAGCTGGAAGGAACGGGATCACATTGCCGAATCCGCGCTGCAGTCCGCGATCGGTTGCGTAGACAACCGCCACAGGAAGTGTAGCCAGCAAGGTTTGAATCGCGCTACTGATCGGAAACGGACGAGGAGGTTGCTCGGGACGCGGAAACTCAGAGCTGCCGTTTGGTGGTGTCATCGGATCATCCTCCGAGGTGTGCGGCGAAATGAGTGGCCACCAGGGCCAGGTCCACGCCGAGGAAATGAAATCCATTGGTCCTGGTCATGAGCTCGAGCCCGTGACCGAACGCACGAGCGAAGCCGCCTGCGGTAATGAGAGTACCGCGAGCGTGACAACGGCGATCTGAAGCCCGAACACGCGCCGCTCAAGCGCTTTGTCCGAACGGGTGGCCAGCAGGGCCGTGTTCTTTTCGGCCTTGAGCAGGTCCTTGATCCCAGCCGAATTGCGGCGGATGTCCTTCTGGACCTGCCCGACCGTGCGCCGGAACTCGGTGATTGTGGGGAACCGAGCGGGCAGTCTGATGCGAGCGCTGCCGGCCGGAGTAGAGATCATGCCGAAGCGCCGGCCGCGCGTTCCAGAGGTGTATGAGCGCCGTGGGCGTGCGCGCCGGATTCTCCGCTTGCGCCGTCTTCGCCGGTATAGCGCGAGCGCCGCCGCCGGGACCGTCAGTCCGGGAATGAACTCGCTGGCCATCTCGTCGTCCCCGTAGGGGTCGTCGTCTTCCTCAGTGAAGTCCGCCTCGGCGAAGTCTTCTGGTTCGTCGAGATCGTCGCTCTCCTCGAGATTGAAGACGTCCGGATCTACGACGGACTCGTCTGGCTCGGACTCGGCTTCGTATTCGTAGTAGCCGTCCATTTACTTGTGCTCCTTCCCGTTCGTTTTTGCTCGGGCCTGTTCGCCTCGGGCGTTCGGCTCTCCAGATATGGTGCGATGATGTCCCTACGAGCCTCGAGCAGCGGAACGATGAGGCTGACAAAGGCCTCCTCAACCGGGATGAGATAACCCGGCGCGCCCGCACCGCGGCAACGCGGACAGCCTTCGTCCGCCCCCCAGCAATCACAAGCGCCGAGCGCTGCGGCGATGATGCGATTGCTCTCTCGCAGCAGTACCCGCTCGCGCTTGAAGCGCCGAACCAGGCGCCTGAGACGCTCGACCTCTGCACTGGCGTCCGGTGCATCGTCATCCATCATCTTCCCCAGGAGCCCCGAGGCCAGCTGAACCAGCCCGTCGGTGCGGCCCTGGCCGCTCTCCTGAAGAAGCGTCTTGATGCTTTCGCTGATGCTCTCGGTCGTGTCACTCATCACGTCTCCCGCTCAATATCCGGCAACCGCTGCAGCTCCTGCGTCACGCAGCCACTCGACCGGATCGAGACCATGCGACTTAGGAGCGGCCTCGGAAAACGATCTGAACAGCGCGTCGGCACGCTCGTCGGGATTCGCGGGATCGAACGCCGCATCCCCCTCGGCGTACTCGTGGTCGCCAGTAGTCGCGCCGGGGTCAAACGGGGCCTCCTCGCTCGCGCGCTGGGCGAAGGTCTTCAGCAAGTCCAGCACCTGGACCGGCGCTACGGACTTCTTGCCCGCCGGGACCTGCTGCGTGCCCGCTGCGCCCATCACGAGCGCGAGCAAGCTCTGCAGGACTGCGGGGTCCTGCATGACCTGAAGGAACTGCGCAGCCGCCTTCGACGGGGCGGCTTGCTGCCGCGGGGACGGTCGCGGGGTCCTGGGGCGCCTTCCTCCGCGGGGAGGTCGCCGCCCTGGCTTACGTTTCCCCTGGCTCGCCGCGACGCTCAGGCCGCCTCCTGCGACGCCGCCGATCAACGCTCCCCATGGTCCGCCGACGCTAGCGCCCGTCGTCGCCCCTTGAATGACGCCCGGCAGCGCTTGCTGCCCGACCGTCGCGATCTGGGGAAGCGCCTGCTTGACCTGCTTCAACGCCTTGCGAAACCCTTCCCACTCGCCGGCGCTCAGTTCGTGACTGACACTCTCGAGAAGCTCGTCGATGCGCTCGTCCGACGCGGCGGAGTAGTCGTCCCCCAGTACGGAGCGGAGCGCCTGGCGTTCCCCGTGATCGAGCCGCATCAGAGCCCCTTCTCGTTCGACCCTTGGATGGCGGCCGACACGATGGCCGCAAGCCGATCCGGACCGAGTGCGTCGGCATGCAGCGCGTGCTGTGCAATGCGCACACATGCGCGAGACCCCTCTCCGCAAGCAACGCCGAGGACCACCGCTTCGGGCAGTGTCGCCAGGAGACGGTCGCAGATCGCGGGAAGCTCCATCCGATCCAGCTCGAGGACCACGACATCCGGCCGGCCACGCTCGGCGGCCGCCTCCAGCTCCGAACGCCCTCCCCTTGCAGGGAGTGTCTGCACTTGTGCGCTGAGCTGTCGTGTCAGAGCATCCGACACGATCTCGGTAAGTAGTCGATCGCTGAACTCTGCGATCAAGACTCTCGGGGCACGCGCCTTCAAACCGTCTCCGCTCACGAACGGGAGTGTGGCACGCGCTCGTCGGGCGCTACAATTGGCCGATGGATTGCTTTTTCGTTCGGTCGAACGGTGGAGCGTACGGATCGGCCGGACGGACTGCTCCTCGACCGTTGGTTCTAGTTCTTCGGTCGGAGGTTGTCCGTCTCAGCCGCTCCGATACCGGGACTCCGATTCGGGTCGTGGGTCGAAGTTGACCGGAACCGCTCAGCGAGCCAGTGGACCGACATCGGCTATCGGTTGCGGGGAGTTTGTCTGACGGCGGATCGGCCCCCGTTTCTCCGGTTGCCTATGCCACGCCGCGGCGATCTCGGTGCGATTCCGCGCGCCAAGCTTCCCCAGCACCTTTGAGACATGAACTTTCACCGTGGACAATGAGATGCACAGCCGCGTCCCGATCTCACGGTTCGCGAGCCCCTGCGCGAGCAAGGTACCAATCTCATGCTCTCGCTTGGTGAGCGCCTCGGCTTGCTCGGTGGAATCAGTGGTGAGCGTCGAGATCCGCCGGATCAGCGCCGTGCCCATGCGCGGTGAGCAGAACAACTCGCCGCCGGCGCAACATGCGATGGCGTCCTCCAGATCGTGTGTCGAAGTGTCCCGGCCAACGAAAGCCACACCCGCCTCGGCGCATGCAATGATGTCGGACTCATCTTCGGGTACCGAGATCAGAAGTGGACGGCCCGCAGACGGGTCGAGCGCTAGTTCACGCGCCAGCACGAGAGCATTCGGCATCCAGAACTCGATGAGTACTACGCCATCCGCAGCACTCGCACGCTCGGCCAGGCACTCCTCTCGCGTGCTCGCAGCAGTGACCACCTCCAGCGATCGACGCGTAGCAAGCAATCGACACAGGCCCTCGCGAAGAAGCGTCGTCGTCGCTGCGATCTGCACACGAATCATCGCTCGGATCCTCGATCGGTCCGCAACCGCCCGACCGAACTCGGGCGGTCCGGGACGACGGCCTTCGCGAATCGCTCCGCATCCCCCGAAACAGAGAGCAATTCGACAAATGGCACCACGTTCTGGAGGTCCATCGCCGAGCTGGCGTAAGAGAGCGAGGAGTCGACTCTGCCCATTCTCCGTCCGGTGCTTCCCATCTACGTCTCCAAGGATGGTCCGCGACTCTGTCACTGACGGAATCGCAGCCGTTCAAGTGTGGTGAGTCCGCTCGACAGGAAGCAGACTCTACTCCCGGACCGGAGTCGATTCGATAGGTTTCGCGCGTACATCCGGCTCATTTTGGCGCAGATGCCGTCGTGAAGATTTCGATTTCGCTGGCGACGCCCGCGTGCTGTGGAGGCCCCAAAACCTCAGACCGCCATCGCAGCAACCTTCCCAATCAAGTCTGCCGCTTTAGAGAGCCTCGTGATCGTAGCCGCCACCTTCGCAAGGTCTCTCTTCGCGGCCCTCATCGCCGCGTTGGCTTTCGCGAGGGCCGCCGTCGCCTTCCGGTACTCGATCGTGTTGCGCCGCACGTTCTTTTCGACCAGTCGGCGCAACTCCGCCGACAACTTCCGGTACACCTTCTTGAGCTTCGCCCGCTTTGTTCGATTCGTCTCTTCGACGATGAGATCCGTCAGCAACGGCAGGCCCTTCGCAAGCTCCGATCCGAGGTTCGCCATGGCACGGTTCCTTTCGTCAGAACCTAACCGAGCACTTTCAGCGCGGCGAGCAGGCTCTGGGCCTCCCTCGTGAAGGATTTGATCTCCACAAGCGAGGGCTGCCGGCTGAGCATGGCAGCCTCCAGTGCGCTCTGAGCAGTCGCGAGCCTTTCGCTCGACACCGAGGCCCGTCGCCACACCGTCTCGACTCTCGCCGCGTTCTCGGTTGCGAGCATGTACGCGCCACGGGCTGCAGCATGCTCTCCGCGCCGCGCTCCATCGTCCAATGCGTCATCGGCGGCGATCTCGAGTGCGTCGGCGGTTTGCCGGAATCCAGTTGCAAGCTCGACCCCTTCTGGATCGAAGTCCCTTTTCAACAGCCCGCAGAGGTGGCGCACCTGCGGGCTGGCATCCGCGATGACCCTCTTCATCGCCCGCGCCTTCTTGTACTCAACGACCCAGCCGCCGATCGTGTTGACGATCGCGCCGAGTGCCTGCGCTCGCTCGTCCGTCAGCTTCTGGTCGTCCGGCCCCAACCCGGCAACGCTGGGGACGAAACGGTCTGAGGCGTTCCTGATCTCATCCGCCTGAGTATCAGTCGCAAGCGACAGAAGAAGCTCACCGTAGGTCTTCAGCGTCTCGGCCGCCCGCACGCGGGCCTCGACAGCGTCGATGTCAAAGGACCCGTCAAGATTGGAGTGGCCAGGCGGCTCCGGATCGGGATCGAGCGCAAGCCGTACCAGGTTCATCTCGATGGTCGACTTCCTCATCGCCACGAACTCGCTCGACGCCACATCCCCAAGCACCGCCGTGGCCACGCTGAACTCGCGAACGGCGGAACGCTGCGCATTCGTCATGCACCCGGCACCGACCAAGGCCCCGAGTACAATCAGATTCCTCACGAGTCGAGCGTCGGACGACATCATTGGGCCTCCCACCGGGAGCGCAACCCATATCAAAACCCGCGTAGACAAATCGGTCCGCTCGCCGATCAGTCGCAGACCAGGCTCAGTAATGACCGCTCGGCGTTCCATTGGCTGTCGTTGTCTCAAGCCTCGCGTTTCGTTCCAGGATCCGAGATGTGCAGGCCGCGAATCCGCGGGACGGGCTCCCCGCTTTCCCCGCACGGAATTCGCGAGTTTAGCCCGTCATAGCCGGGCTACCTCTCGATTCAAACACGGGGATTCAACGGGGGCACGTCACCGCGATGGTCCTGACTCCGATTGGGCCACCAGGCTACTCGTAAGGTACCCCGCTCGGAACCGGAGAGCACTGTCCCGCGGTCGCGGCGCCGAGGCGGCACCTCCGGTCCGCCTAGGTGTATGCGTAACCGCCGCTCACGTAGCAGCAGTGCGGCGCGACGAAGTCGAGGTAGCATCGTGGGCAACGCACGACGCGTGGCAGATCGGTGTCCACGGTCAACCAATAGTCCCGTGACCGACCGACGAACCGCTGCAGTTCGGCCACCGAGTGCACGCCTAGGAGCAACGCCGAGGCTATATGATCCACGAACGAGAACGTGTGCCCACAGTGCTTGCACGTGCAATTGCGAGTCAGCCCCGTCCGCGCCGATCCGGGTGCCACACCGAGGAGGTTCTCGACGGCTCGCTGTTCCACCTTACCTATCCTCTTTACCTTCAGCTTCGAAGCGAAATGCTCGAATACCTCCCTGGTGACTGCGAAGGTCTTGCCTTGGTTGCCTGCGTGTCCTGCGAGATGTCGCATCTCTGAGACGTTTGAGATAGCCATGTCGTTCCTCCGCTAGATTTGCGCGTACCGATTCACGGTCCTCCGCCGGTCCTTCGCTCGTCGGACGACGTATTCTCGAGATGATTAGGTTGCGGCAACACGGGAACTCTCCTCGAGCACGACTCCATGGGTGCACGCCCTGAGCCCGCACGATCGAGGGAGGGCGTACACCGAGGAGATCTGTCAGGGACTGAGGTGGTTCTTCAGCACTAGCTACATCTACCGCAGAAACAACTGCCGTTCTCTGACTCGAAGCAACAACACTTCTTTCCGGCCGAGCACTGCCGAGAACAGCCACCTTTTGAGCACTTCTGCCCGCAGCTGCTCGCCTTGCTTTTCTCGACCAAGGACGAGAGCACATCCATCAGTTTCTCGATGTCATCGGACGACTGCTCGATTCGGCTCGAGTCATCGTCGTCGCCACCATTCTGGCTATACACCGGACCGCTGAGGCAGAATACGACCAGCGCGACCGTGAGTCCTGCGAAGAGCGAGCGCACCATAGGTACCTCCCGTTCGTTTGGCGGATGTCCGCGAGTGAGATCGCGAAGCGTACCCTGCACGTAGGGGCCGAGTCCAGAGTAAACATCACCGATCTCCGCCTGGCCTCCAAGCCACTTGCTGTGGTTCGCGGCCGCCCTGCATCCGGCTGTGCCATTGTGAACCGAAAGGAACCTCAGATTGCATTGACCGACTATTCGCGTGCGGAGTATACGGATTTGAATGCACCTGTTCCGCGCTACCGAGCTACCGACACATGGCGTGTCAAGCGCCGAGGCTCCGAAACGACCGTTGTGCACTAGAACCCTTCTCTAGCGTGCCTGGAACGGACCCGGCGAAGGAGGGGAATTTTCGACTACATCCCAAACGGGAGGAGTTGAGTGGAATCGGCCGGTTTAAGTAGCCGCGGATCAAGCACTCATGGAATCGAGGTGGCTCGTGAAGAGATGTTGGCGAGGACTCGCAATACTCGGGATGGCCCTTCTTTGCCAGGCGTGTACTCCGCTGCAAGCGGAGGCTCCTCGCGGCGAGCGCCTGTACTGCCCGGACGGCTACTACGAGTGTCCGTGTGACTACAACAACGTCAAATGCTGTCCCAACAACTCGCGCTGCAGATGCATTGGTTACAACCCCTCTTACCCGCTCTGCGAATGCCAGTAACCCTGTGATCCCTGGCCGGATCTCGCAACTGAACGCAGGAGATCGTTAGCGCCGGCGTGCGGTGGGCTGCGAGCAGCCGAACAGGCCAATGGCAGCGGTCATGCTGGGTAGTTTACTATGGGAGGATTAATGCGTAGCTCAAGGGAGCGTCATCTGGTGCGCTGTCGGATTGCGGGCGGGGTTTTTCTTGTGGCGATAGGGGGCTTGGCACAATCGGTATATGCGGAAGAGGATGAGTCCTTCGCGATGAAGATGAAGGGGCTGATCGTGCTTTCGGAGGGGCCAGACTGCCCGGAGGGCTGGACTGATGTGACTGGGCGGCTTGGTCGGGGGTTTTTCGGGGCCGACGTGCCTCAGGGGCGTAGCGACGGGAGGCACGGTCACGATGGTGGGGATCATCTAGCCGGCGGTCCCGGTCATCACTGGCACCGTATGGATGGAGGTCATGGTCACTATTCAGGCTTGCGCCTGTGCGAGGTTGAGCCGAGGTCGATCGAGGAGCAATAGCGGCAGCGTTGTCTGAAAAGCTGGCTACCTCCCGATTCAGACACCGGGTTTCAACCGCGGTCAGGTCATCAAGCTTCGCCTGTCATGGCCGGTTTTGCGTTGACTGGAGATTCGATGCGGGGCTATGGACACCATGGAGCGTGCGAAGGAGGCACGAAACGGAAATCGCAAAAAAACGCCGTGCTGGTTTAGTGCAGGCCCGGTGAAGGGAGGAAGAAGATGAAGGAGATCGAGCAAATGGTGGCCGGCGGTCACAGCGTGATGAGTGCAGACGACAACGGGACCGTCTCGTTGGTAATGGCTGCGATCGCCAGTGGGCTGACCGCGACCTTCTATGTTACCCCCACTCAGTATCGAATGGTCATGGGGAAGTATTGGACGGCGGAGCGAATAGCCGACACCGGAATAAAGCCTATACCTGACGATGAGGTGACGCGGATCAAGAAATCGCACGGTCTTAACGTGCGCGGGCACTCGAACACCTTGGAGTGTGTGTGCGGGCATGAGTACGGCGCGCCCGAGTTTTTTGATCAAGGGGTCGCATTGCACGGCATCGATCAGGTGAAAGGTGTCATGGAAATGAAGGGCGCGTGCATGATTCGTGTAAGTCCTCCGCTTGAGGCAATCTGCCCCAACTGCAACCGTCGATTCCTACTCGACCACTGGTATGAGCACAATGAGACGTACGGTTGCTGCAAGCCGTGAGCATATACGGGGGTCGTTATGATAGCGCGCACTTACACGAATCTCGCTCTGACTTTCATTATGTTCAGCCTTCTCTACCTCTGCTTCGGGAGAGTGGAGGCGCAACTGCGTCCTGAGGTCGCACCCAGCACGTCGGGCACGCAGGCCGTTTATGTCACAAACTGGCCGAACTGCATATGCGATACCAGTGCTGACCCCTCGCCTAAGTAGTCGGCAGGGAGGTTGTGTTCGGGTAGTATCGCCATGTCTGTGCGTAAGGCTACCTGAAGATGAGTTCGGCTGAGTCGCAGCGATTCAAGACGCATCGCTGCGCACGGAGGGGGCTGCTGTGGATCATAGGTTGAAGAATTACCTGAACCGAAAGGCTGATTCAGAGAACGTGCTTCAAGTTACGGCTGCCTTGGTCGAGATCGAAGACGAATTCCTACTCGACCTGCTGCCAGGGTACTGCGGTCCAGTGTACGTCGTGCCGAAGTCCTCTGTAGAGATCATAGAAGAGCTGGAGAATGCTGGCGAGATCGCGCACGGTAAGTCGAGATGGTGCCGTGTCGAGATTCAGAACATGTCGCCCTGCACAAAGCTGGAACGCGGCGCTGCATTCCAAGTGCTGAGTTGGGCAGGGCAGGTTCGTCCGGAGCCAATCTCCCCGGCCGGGTTCAGCAACGTTGCAGCGTGGACTTGGGCGAACGCGGAAAATGCGCATGGGCGTGCGGGAAGCAACATACGCTTCGGGGGCTCATATCGGTACTCCATAACCAACAGGAACCGGGACGAGCTTAGGGTGGAAGTGTCGTTCAGCGGATCCACGGACTCCGGTGGGGGTTCGTTCAGCCAAAGCGACAACGTGATAGTACCGGGAGGAAGTACTCAAGTCGGCGCTGGGAGAGGCGAAGGGAATGCCTGCTTTCCGGACCCTGGAAGTTACGGCTTCGCCGTGACGCTCAGGCTCTCATGTACTGGCCAAAGCAACACTATGAGGGGAAAAATTTCCGTCGCATGACACGCACTGAACGGGTAAACACTGGAGTGCCCCCGTGACCTGCCCCCCGTCTTCCCCGCGGAGGAAACGGGGGGCAGGTCACGAGGCTGCTCGCTCAAGGAGTGGCTGAGAAGACAAGTCAGCGGCAGCGACCGGCGGCGGCGGCGCGGAGCGTGCCCGCGATGCCTAGATGTGATTGCGCCTCTGCAGAGTCGACCGGAGTCCGGCCCAGGAGACTTCGTGCGCAGGGATCGGCGCCACGCTTCAGTAGAAGGGGCACGGCGTCCGCGCTTCCATTGAACGCTGCTAGATGAAGGGGGGTGCGCAGCGCGCCGTTCTCGAGGTTAGCGTCAGCTCCGCGGTTAAGCAGCAGTGCCACGAGGGTCGCATGGTCGTCGAGGCTCGCTTGGTGTATAGGGGAGAGATTGCCGAGAACGAGGTTGGGACTGCCACCGTGGTCGAGCAGCAGTTTCACGATGTCGAGGTTGTCCTTGTGCACAGCCGTGACGAGGGGCGTATAACCCATGTTGTCGGATAGATTCGCATCGGCGCCGCCTTGGAGAAGCACTCGTACTTGATCCACCTCACCGGAGTGCACGGAACTATGAAGTGGCGTAAAGTCCCAAGTGTCTCGCGGGTTCGGCAAAGCGCCGTGCTCCAGTAGAAGCCGAATCATGGAAACTTTTCCCGGTCTCAGCACCAGAGAGTGAAGGGGGCTGAGCCCCCCGGTATTGGGGATATCAGGGGAGGCGCCGCCCTTCAGCAGGGCCAGTGCCAGGGGTTCTCCGGCCCAGAATGCGGCCCAGTGGACGGCGGTATAGCCCGAGCGGTCCCGAATATCAGGATCCGCTCCCGTAGCTAAAAGTAGTCGAACAACTGGTATTATATCCTGTTTGACGAATGCGGCCACATGAAGCGCAGTCTTGCCGTCGTTGGACTGAGTATCCAGGTTCGTGCCCGCATCGATCAAGACCTGCGCAACCGCAACCGCATTATGCCTAACAGCATCGTGCAGCGCAGTTTCCCCGAGGGAGTCGTGGCAGTTCGGGTCTACCCCAGCGGCTAGGATTATTCTGGCTCTCGAAGCATCCTGCGCGCCCGCGGCTTTCATGAGCGCGTCACAATCATAGGGCGCACTTAGCGCCCATGAGGGGACAATGAAGGCAGCAGCACCAGCCACCGCCGCTATCGGGAGTTTGCTTCGTAGCCAGAGGCCGACGGGGTGGCGGCGACTGTCCTTCTTCAAACGAGGGAAGTTAAACACTCAAGGGCCCCCATTCCGGTCCTAAGTACGCTCGCAAGTGGCGTGGTGTCTGCTTTGGCGCCGCCTCGGTTTGTCCTTAGATGCTCTTGACGAGGACCCTGGCGGGCTGGTCCTAGGGCAGCACACTACCGCGTCGAGTTGCATCTGTGCCCGTGGGCGTATCGGGGACGATGGGGAGCCTCTAGAGCATAGTGCGCTGTCGCTAGAACGCCGCGCTTGAGATGTGGTTGCACTTGTCGTGACGCAAGGCTCAATGGCGATCACAGCGAGCAGAAGCTCTGCGGTTAGATCCATGGCGTGTCCATGGCACAGGGCCAGCGAAGGAGTCAAGGTGAGCTTGCTCCGGTTTCGTGGACACCCCGAATCGTACGGAAGTGCAGTAGGAGGGTGTCATGGGGCCGAAGAAACGGACGCGGCGGAAGTTTTCGGCCGCCTTCAAAGCGGAGACGGTGCAGTTGGGGCACGCCAGCGGCAAGAACACCGGGGAAGTCGCTGGCGAGCTGGAGTCGAAGGAGTCTGCGCTGCGACAGTGGGTGGAGCAGGCAGCGATCGATGCGGGACGGGACCGGCGGAGGCGCTGATGACGAGCGAGCGCCAGGAGTTGACGCGGCTGCGTCGGGAAACGAAGCACTCGCGGATGGAGCGTGACATCCTAAAAAAGCGACGGCCTTCTTTGCCAAGGAGAGCGAGTGAGATTCGCATTCATTGAGGGCAGAGAAGGCCGCGTCTTCGATTGTGCAGAGCTGTGCGGTGCTGGGCGTGTCGCGCGCTGGCTTCTATGCGTGGCGTGGGCGGCGGCCCGCGGCGCGGGTGGTGGCGAGTCAGCGGCTGGCACTCGAGGTGGCCGCGATCCACGTGGAGAGTCGGCGACGATACGGGAGTCCCCGTGTCCGCCGCGAGCTCCGCACGCGCCAATGCTACGTCGGTCGCAAACGCGTCGCCCGCCCGATGCGTGCCTAGGGCTTGCGCGCGCGTACGCCACAACGTTTCCGCACGACGACCGACTCGCGGCACACGCGGCCGATCGCCCTCAACGTCCTCGCCCGCCGCTTCGCGACGCCGGCTCCCGACACCGTCTGGGTGACCGACCTCACGTATCGCTGGACGCCAGAGGGCTGGCTGTACCCCGCGGTGATTCTGGATCTCTTCTCGCGGCGGATCGTCGGCTGGGCAGTGAGCGAACGGATCACGCGCCAGCTCGCGCTCGACGCGCTCACGATGGCCCTAATGCATCGTCGCCCGGCCCCCGGCCTCGTCCATCACTCGGATCGCGGGAGTCAGTATGCCAATCGGTACTACCAACGCCTGCTCGCGGCGCGCGGGATCGTCTGCAGCATGAACCGGCGCGGCGACTGCTGGGACAACGCCGTCGCCGAGAGCTTCTTCTCGACGCTCAAGCTCGAACTCGTTTATGAAACCGCATGGCGGACGCGGGCAGACGCCCGCGCGGCTGTCTTCGAGTACCTCGAGGTTTTCTACAACCGGCAACGGCCGCACTCCTCGCTCGGCTACCGCAGCCCCGTTGCATTCGAACGGCAATACGAACAACAATAGCGCGCAGCTTAACCTGCGTGTCTACGAACGCGGGGCAAGCTCAACGAGGCTGCTGTATCGTAGATGTTAGTTACCCCTGCTAAGGGCGCACCGGCGACGAAGGAACCGCGAGATGACTAGAGTCTGGCAACTCACCCGACTGATTTGCTGTGGATCGCTCCTCGGCGCCTCGCTCCTGGGATGCACAGCCTCAACGAGCCGGGGAAACGCTCCACCGGAGGTCCGGCCCGCAGTCGCGGTAGAGCCGCCTGTGTTCGCGAAGGTGGCTGACCTCCCGGTAGGTGTTGACGACGAAGGGACGGCAGTGATCCCGAGTAGGCTCGAGGCTGACGCCCTGCGGCGACGCCGAGACGAACTCTCCAAGACGCTCGAGGAGAACCGCTCTTCTTACGGGCGGCGGTACTCCGCTCCGACGTACCGGTACGCTTTGGTTGGGGGTGAGGCCCTCCTCGCGGCTGCGCCGACATCGTATGGTTCCCTCACACGTAGCCACGGCGGCGACGCAATGTCACTTGACGATCCTCGCGACTCAATCGTTGTCTTCCGTGCCAGTGACCTAGAACCCGTCTTCTCCCTGCCTGGGATAGCTGCCATTGACGTTGCCGGCAACACAGTTGCCACCTTAGCCGATCGTACGGACGGAAAGTGGCTTCGAGTATTTGACGCTAGGAGCGGCCGGAGCCGCGCTCTAGATCTTTCAGATGATCTCGATTTCAGACCCGCCCACGTGCAACGGCTTCAGTTTGTAGGCCCAAATGCGCTGACGATAGGCACCCGAAATCACTCCGTTCCTACCTGGACGATCAACGTCCGTTTGATGAGCGTCCTGACAACTCCGGCACAATCATGGGAAGGGTCAATCTGGCCCATAGAGCACCTCCTAGACGGGCGGTTCGCGATCGCGAGGATCCCCGACGATGGGGTGTTGGCATGGACCATCGGAGAGCCCACCTCGCGGGTCCGGCGAACCTTCTTGACGGCCGCGGGTGTGGACGATCTTATTGTCGCCTCCAATGGTCGCCTCGTGGTGGCTGCCGGAGACCGTGGCACGTACGGTCACCTGGTCACCGCAGCGGGTCCTCTCGGGGAGTGGACCCGCGTCGCGCACGACGTCATTCGCTACGGCGCATGCGAGTACGAGGGGGCTCCGCGTATCGAGGCTGTCCTCGAGGGAGGCTCACTAGTCGTCGCGGTGGATACGCGCCTGACGCTCAGTCGGTATCGTGTTGAAGGAACGGGACAGATAAAGCGCATAGACCGATACACGCATTGCAACGGGACACGGCGGACAGCGGCGCCTGTCCTGCGCGCCGATCAACCTGCTGGGAGTGCTCATAGGACTGTCTTCGGGGTACGCAGCGACACGGGCGGGTGGCAATTGGTATTCGGGGCGTCAAATCTCCCGATCGGTGAAGACAAGCCTGACTGGGTAAGGTGCCTGCACGAGCGATGTATCACCGCGACACGATCGTACAGAGATGGGCAGTCAACTGCTACCCTGCGAGCCTTCGACCTAACAGCACGTCATCAAATCGACGAGGTCACCGTTATCGAGGGTTCGCCGAGCTGCAATGAGCCCTCGGTGGCGCTCTCGCCTCAGGGTGACGTGGCTGTGATCTACAATCGGCGATCGTTTCGGGGCCGAGCATTCGGCGTTGGTGAAGAAGGTGTCTGGCGCCTCGGAACAGGTGAGATCGCGTGGCACTCGCTTCTTGATGACGAGCGCGACGAGTGGTCGCGTGAAGCCGTTCCACTGTGCGATTCTCCAGAGATCAACATTCGGGTTCCGGGCAAGCTCCAGACGTTCTGGCGATCAGGTTCGGTAACAAGCGTCACACCGCCTGGCGAGAAAAGACCTACGGAGTAGTTGCGCAAGAGCTGCAGCGTGGCGTCGAGAACTCATGCCCATGCGTTCGATCCTGGGATTGCCCCTATGCTTCTGGATGTCGGTGGTCACGTCCACGCGCGATCCATCGTTGGAGTCGCGAGTCGACGATCCGAGGTCGTGCCGGGGCGGTTGGTCCTCCTTCGTCGAAAGCGAACCGATAGCGACGAGCGCTACGGTTTGTATCGGCACGCGATGGCAAGGGGACCTGCGATGAGCCGTGTGGATCGATTCGCGATTCTGGTGGTGCTAGCTCTGCTTGCATGCCCCTCTTGTACACCACCTGTCTCGACTTTGATGAACGGGCACGGATCCCAGGGCAGCCCCCCCGACGACGGTTCGACTAGCCATGCCCCGCTAGTCCTCATGACTGACAATAGCGACGACTGTCTGGCTCTGCTGGAAGCCGCGAAAGATCAAGATCTCGATACCGCTAAGCGTCTCCTAGCCACCGGCATCGATCCGAACTGTAGTGATCCTTCCGGGCGCACAGCGCTCCACGTCGCGGTCGGGCGAAATGCTGTTTTGCTCGTGAGCCTCCTAGTCGAAGGAGGCGCAGACGTCGACTCGCAGAACCAGTTGGGCGAGACTCCCATTCGTGCGGCCGTATTCGTCGAATCAGACGTGACAGCAGCTGTTCGTACGCTGCTTGCCGCCGGAGCCGATCCTAGTATCGCCACCAACAGCGGTGATACCGCTCTCCATCAGGCAGCGTTCCGCGAAAATGAACCGCTGGTGCTTGTCTTGCTGGATGGGGGAGCGTCCCCTGACGCGCCAGATGCAAAAGGGGAAACCCCCCTTCACTGGGTCGTGATGGAATCCGGAAAAGTGCCAACGATAGAGCTTCTCCTCAGGAATGACGCGTCGCCCAACTTACGCGGCGACAATGGCATGACGCCTCTTTACTATCCAGCGTTCTACGGACGTGTCGACCAAGTACGTTCATTGCTGGCGTACGGCGCGGATCCAAACGTGCCGGAGGAGGCGTTCGATTGGACTCCCCTGGTCGCGGCTGTACAAGGCGATCACGCTGAGACTGTGGCACTGCTGCTAGACCATGGCGGTGACCCCAATTTCCTTGTGCGCAGGACGTCGGCAATCCATCATGCTAGCGTGCGCGGTGAGCCAGCAATCGTCCACCTGCTGCTGGAACATGGGGCAGACCCAAACTTGCGGAACAACTTTCAGCGCACCCCACTACACCTCGCCGCGTGGAACGGAAGTCAAGCGGCTGTACCCCTCCTCCTCGAGCGTGGGGGTGATCCTTGCGCAAAGACCCCCGGTGGCGAGACTGCGATCGACCTAGCTGAAACTCAAGGCCACAGCGCAATAGCGCGACGCCTCCGAGCGGCCCGGCCTGAAGGCTGCAGCGGCTGAGCTTCAACTGTCTCTACCTTCGGGGGATCTCATGCTGCTCCGGCGAATGGTACCCGAGCGTGGAATGCAGTCGGGTCCGGTTATAGAAGCCCTCGATGTAGTCGAAGATGGCGAGCCGCGCCTGGGCGCGCGTGCAGAAGCGGTAGTGATACAGCCACTCGGTTTTGAGCGTGTGGAAGAAGCTCTCGACGACGGCGTTGTCGAGGCAATTCCCGGGGCGACTCATGCTGCAGATCATCCCGTGACGATCCAGGAGATCTTGGTAGTTGGCGCTCGCGTATTGGCCGCCGCGATCGGAGTGATGCACGAGCCCCGGCGCCGGCCGCCGGTGATGGAGCGCCTGCTGCAGGGCTTCGAGCGCGAGCGCTTGCTCCGGGCGGGCGTCCGTCGCCCAGCCCACGATGCGGCGCGAGAAGAGATCGAGGACGACGGCAAGAAAGAGCCAGCCTTCGGCGGTGCGGATCTGCGTGATGTCGGTGGCCCAGATCCGATGCGGCGCGGGCGCGGTAAAGTGCCGACCGAGTCGGTTCGGCGCCGCGGGCGTTTCGGCCCGCGGCGTCGCTGTGAAGCGGAAACGCATCTTCGCGCGGCCCCGCAGCCCTTCACGCTGCATGAGCCGCGCGACCCGATGCTTGCCGCACGGGGGCCCCGCGGCGCGCAGGACGCGCACCACACGTGGCGACCCGTAGATGCCGCGGCTCTCGCGATGGACGCGGCGAATGTGCATCGCGAGCACAGTGTCCTCCCGCGTGCGTGCACCCGGTGGCCGCTGCCGCCACGTATAGAATCCACTGCGGGAGACCCCGAGCACCGCGCACATCAGGCCTACTCGGAAGGTCCCCCGATACTCCTGGGCAAACCGGAACTTCACTTCTGATCGTCCGCAAAGTAGGCCAGCGCTTTTCTCAAAATGTCTCGCTCTTCGGTCACGTCCCGCAAGCGCTTCTCGAGCTCGCGGACCCGGTCGGGGGGCCTGCGCCGTGGCGGTGGACCGGTCGCGCTCGCTGCCGCGACGCCCCCGAGCTGGTCTCGCCAGCGCTGCAACAGGCTGCGCGCGATGCCGAGATCCCGCGCCACTTCCGTCACCGTCTTGCCCTCGTCCACGGCGATGGCTGACATCGAACGGATCGCGGTGCTTTATGACGGCGAACGCATGGAGCAAGAGTTTGCTCATGCACGCGACGAGCGCCTGCATCTTGGACAAGGGGCGCTCTGGTCGTTGGTGCAGGCGATCATAGTGCGCCCGCAGCCGGGCGTCGTGCTGAATACCCGAGAGCGTAGCGCTGTACACGACGGTGCGGAGATCATCATCGTCCGCCCCGCAATGGTCCCGCGCCCCCGTCGCGAGGGATTGATTCCCGCGAGCTTGATGAGCTGGCGACCGTGGCGATAATTCACGATGGGTCCGATCCGCCCCAAGAATCCGGCCACGGTTGCTCACCCCATCCCAGGGATCGTCGCTAAGTACGTCGCTTCCTCGAAGGCGCTCGCTGTCGTTGCTGCTCGCTGGCGAGGTCCGTGACCTGAGCCGACAGCAGGTTGATCCGGGTCACAGCCTGGGGGATCTCGCGGACGTCATGCCTCGGCGTTTAAGATCTTCGAAATCGCTGCGTGTCTCGAAGTCCGCGCAGGCTCGTCCCCTGGAGGACAAGCGCGAGGAATAGGCAACTTCGCGAGAGCTTCGTCTCGTTCTTCTCCGTTTGTGAACTACGGACGGGCTTTGGGGCCGCGCTGCTTCATCGATCAGACCGTCGACAGCGTTGCATGGTCGACATAACCTCCAGCAGACATGATATTGGTGAGGAGACGTCCTATGCAATTCGGCATCTTCTATGAGCACCAGCTCCCGCGTCCGTGGCACGACGGCGACGAGTTGCGGCTGTTCCGGGAAGCACTCGACCAGGTCGAGCTCGCTGACCGCCTCGGGATCGACTACGCCTGGGAGGTCGAGCATCATTTCCTGGAGGAATACTCGCATTCGTCGGCGCCCGAGGTGTTTCTCGGCGCGTGCTCGCAGCGAACGGCGCGCATCCGCCTCGGCCACGGCATCGTGATCATGCCGCCTCCCTACAACCATCCCGCACGTGTCGCCGAGCGCATCGCGACGCTCGATCTCGTCTCGGGCGGTCGCGTCGAGTTTGGTACGGGAGAATCGGCGTCGCGTCTGGAACTCGAGGGTTTCGGTATCGACCCGGCCTCGAAGCGGGCTATGTGGCTCGAAGCGACCGAACAGGTGGCGAACATGCTGGCGATGGATCCGTACCCGGGATACGCGGGCGCTCACTTTAAGATGCCCTGCCGGAACGTCGTACCGAAACCGGTTCAACGCCCGCACCCGCCGATGTGGCTAGCGTGCTCCACACGTGAGGCTATTCGCGTCGCCGCCAAGCTCGGCCTCGGCGCACTCACCTTCGCGTTCATCGATCCCAGCGAGGCGCGCTACTGGGTGGACGACTACTACCACACGCTTAAGACCCGGTGCGTCCCGATTGGCCACACGCTCAATCCGAACATCGCGATGGTGACGGGATTCTCATGCCACCCAGACGCCGAGGAGGCTCGGTTCCGTGGTCTCGATGGCTTCCGCTTCTTCGGATTCGCGCTCGCACACCACTACGTGTCCGGCCAACACCGCCCCGGTCGTACCGACATCTGGGAGAGCTACGTGCAGGCGCGCCGATCCCTGCCTGACGATGCCGGTCGGGGGATCGGCACCCCCGAGGAACTACGAGCGCACCTCGAAGGCTTCGAACAGGCAGGCGTGGACCAGGTGGTCTTCATCCAGCAGAGTGGCAGGAATCGACACGAGCACATCTGCGCGTCGCTCGAACTCTTCGCGTCAGAGGTTATGCCGGAGTTCAGAGCGCGCGAGGAGGCGCGCCAGCGTCGCAAGCAGGCGGAACTTGCGCCTTACGTCTCGGCCGCACTCGGCCGCAAGCAGTGGATGCAATCGGCCGCCGACATCGACATTCCTACCATTGTGGCCAACGGGCCTCGACGAGAAGAGTGATTAAGCAGAGAGTAGTGTGCCGCGAGACACGTCCTGATTCAGGGGGTTGCCGCTGTTGATTGCGCGAAGATCTCGGCTTTCTCCCATGCAGGGGCGACTGGATCGAGACCGGGTGAGCCTGGCGTCGTGGCCCAGCAGTGGCCGACGAGCCGGTTACGCACCCGCTGGCAAGAGAAATGAAGTGTCACCGGCGTGCGAGATCGGCTCAACAAGTAGTAGAAGAGCAGGCCGCGCAGAAGACAGCGACGTCGTCCCCACCGATACGTTCGTCTGCCGCGCCACTGCACCATCCTGGAGAGGCTATGTGGCGCCACACGAATGGACCGAGCGGTCAGCGCCTGCGCCTCGATTTCATCCAGAAGCTGCGGTAAGGAGAGGGTAGCAAGAAGCCGATGAAATCGGCGCGGCAAACGCCACAGCTCGAATGTGACCGCGAGAAAATCCGGAATTCGCCGGATAGCGGAGAACAGTTCGGTCGCTGGCCGGCGGAACTGGCGCTGTCCGCAGTGTGTATGTTCCGAGTCCATACGAACGCCGTCAAATCTCCCACGCGATCGCGATGGGATCAAGTTGCTCGATGAACGGCCGGCATTCCTCGTGAATCCTCCGGGTATAGATTCATCGCAATCAGTTGAATCGGAAGCGTGGCGGGAGCGCGCTCGCGAGGCCACCCGGCTCCGGCTGTTCCGCCCACCGAGTAAACCTCATGCTCCGCGATCGCGCCGGCTAGCCGGCCCATTGATCGTATTCGTCATTCGTGTCCTCGGCGTGGTCCCGTTGTCGGCCCTTCGGGCGCTCGGAGCCGGCGCGGGTGCCATTGCCGCGCTTTTCGGCACGCCCTGGCGACGCACCACGGAGATCAACCTCGGAATCGCGTTTCCCGATCTAGACCGGCACGCACGCGCGGCGCTGACCCGACGAAGCTTGATAGAGTCGGGGAAGACGATTGCAGAAATCCCGGCAATCTGGAGCGGCAAGAGGGCATATGTCGAGCACCTGGTCGAAAGGGTCAGCGGTATGGCCGCGATCGAGGCCGGGTCGCGAACGGGCCGCGGAGTGATCGTCGCCTTACCGCATCTTGGCAGTTGGGAGATCCTCTTATGCTACCTTTCAGTACATCATCGAGTGAGCGTCCTCTACAAGGCACCGAGTCCTCCGGAGTTGGCGCCCTTCGTCGAAGCCGCGAGAAGTCGGTTCGGTGCCACGATGATCGCTGCGATTGCAGGTGCGGCCCGCCCACTGCAGACGGTGCTGCGGGAAGGTGGAATCGTTCTGGTCGCGCCGGACCAAGCGCCCAATCCTGGCTTCGGAGTCTTTGCAAGGTTCTTCGGGCTCAAGACGAATACCATGCACATGGTTCCCCGGCTGGCTGCGAAGACGCAGGCAAGCGTGGTGTTCGGCTGGGCGGAACGCTTGCCGTGGGGAGGCGGATTCCACGTCCACTTCGAGCCGGCCGAGGACGACGTCAACCACCCGGACCTTGAACGCGCCGCCGCGGCGATGAATCGAGACATCGAGCGCTGCATTCGACGTTGCCCGACTCAGTACCTGTGGAGCTATAAGCGGTTTCGATTCAACCTGCCCGGCATCCCATCTCCCTATCCGCGACGCCGGCGGCGACCGTAGGCCGAATGACTGGGGCGCTGCGTGGGCAACCTTGAGCTATTCGCCGACCTTGGCTTCTTCTTGGAACACCGGTTCCTATGTGCGGATCTGCTCCGCGATGTGGTCGGTGAGATGACCGCAGCTCAGCACAGAGGCGACGTAGTATTTGCGGCTGACGGTTCACCGACCTACGACGAACGAGCTCGAAGATCGCGGCGCGTGGACGTGTCGGAAACCTGTCGTGAGATCCTGGTCAGTCGTCTCGTCGCGCTGCGCCCACGACTCGAGCGCCACTTCGGGCTGACACTCTCGGGCATCCAGGGGCCAGAGTTCCATCGATGGCGGACGGGCGACCATTTCGCGCTGCATCGAGATGGCGCCCCCGACGCCGAGGCCCGGTTTCTGAGAGATCGTAAGATCTCGGTCGTCGTCTTCCTGAACGGGGCGCCCGACTCGGCCGGGGATGCCGGCTACTCGGGCGGAACTCTGACCTTCTACGATCTGTTCGAGAGTTCCCGCCCCGGCCCCCTCGGCCTCGCTCTTCGTGGCGACGCGGGGCTGCTTGTAGCCTTCGGCTCGGATGTCGCTCACGCGGTCACGCCCGTTACAGGTGGCGAGCGTTTCACCACAGTGTGCTGGTTCGTCTGAGAGACCTGCTCCTCAGCGCCGCCGCAGGGAGTACCATGTCGCCGGTACAGGGGGCCGAGGTGAAATCGCCGGTGAGATCCTGAGCGGCCCGCTGCTGCCCTCTTGAGTCGAGGTCAACTCCAGATCTGGCTCGAAGAGCGTGCGGAGTTCCGACGAGGTCGTTCCAAGCGGACTTGCCACGCCCGGTCGAAAGGCGAAGAGGAGGAACACGCCCCCAGGACTGAGCAAGCGACACACCGTGGAGGCGTACGCAGGGCGCCTGTTGGCCGGGAGGGCGTGAAAGCACCCTCGGTCGAAGACGAGATCGAACGACGGCCGAATTGCCTCAAGGTTCGTCACGTCCGCGACGTGAAACTCCAACCTCACTGCCACGTCCCAGGGGACGTGTCGTGCCCGTCGGCGCGCACGGCGGATGGCCGGGCGGGAGAAATCCACGCCGACCACATTCCAACCGTGTCGTGCCAGGTATAGAGCGTCGTGGCCTGTGCCACATCCTAGCTCTAGCGCCCGCCTCTGAGATGTCTCGGCAACCGCCACGATCTCGCGGAGCGGCTGTGGCACGCTCCCCTTGCCTCCTGGGCGTGCCAGCCGATACCACAAATTGACGCGCCATCGCTTCATTGCAAGACTTCACAGGTCCGGGATCGGGGCGCTCGTTAGCCCACCGCTCATCGACTGGTCCAGGCTAGTACTACCTTAGTCTGCTGGGCGAACCATCAGGGTGACCGAGGCCGTTGGGCGAGTCGCGAGAACGGTTGCTCAAGCGTCCGGCTCGTCTACTGTGCGCAATCAACATGCCGTCTTTAGATCGCTGACCCATAGCGGCGCAAGTGTCCTGAGGTCGTGGTAGGGCCTCTTGACCTTCGCGGACCACGTGTGGGAGGATCCGGCTGCTGACAACCTCAAGGGGGGACTCATGTCAAAGCCGCAACAGTGGGTCAAAGCTGAGAATGTCGCCTGGCGGAAGCTGAACGACAGCGAAGGTGTCGTCCTCCACTTGGAGTCGGGCCAGTACTTCAGCCTGAACGAGACGGCGACCGCAATCTGGGAACTCTTGCAGACTCCGCGATCGGTCGAGGCGGTAGTCGCGGCGATCGCGGAAGGCTGCGATGGATCAGCCGAGGTGATCGAGGCAGACGTGCGCGAGACCGTGCAGGAGCTTGCTTCGAAGGGTCTCCTAGCGGAGTCCGAGGATGCGACGCTCACCGACACGCCGAAGGTACCGCTGCTGAAGAGCGGTAACTACCAGAGCCCGGAAGTGATCCCGCACGAGGCCATCCAGGAAGTAACCGGCAGCCACGGTGGCAGCCACAGCGGCGGCGGCGGCCACTACTGGTTCCCGACCTGATTGCAGTAGCTATCCCGATCGAGAGGGCGCTGTCAGATCTACGTCTGCGGGAATCGTAGGGCGGGTCCGAAAGCGCGAACATATACCGTCGCGTGCTGGCGATGAATTCAGCCTCTTATGGCGTCGACGTGTTCGGTACCGTGCTGGAAGCAAATGCTCGCCGAGCGCGAGACGGCGACTCTCTCTTTCGCTACCTTGATGGGTTCCCGCGGGTGTCGAGTCCACCTGATTGGCGCCTGTGCGCAAGTTCCGCCCAGGGGCCAGAGATCGGGCCAATCCCACCGACTTCGGGGTCGGTCGAGGTCAGCATGTATCCGGGCAATCGCATCGGGTTCCACGTCAGGGCGGACGGAGGACTCATCGCATGGGCGGGCGGCTCTCGGTTGCACATCGATCCATGGAATCGGATCGTGAACCTTCAGTATCCCTCAGCGGCGAGCACGGATGCACAAGCCCTGGCTACCTTTGGGATCATCGAGACGCTGCGGTTCGCTCACCGTTTCGCAGTCCATGCGGGGGTCGTCGCGTGGGAGCGGGGCGCAGTCCTCATCTGCGCACCATCCGGCGCAGGGAAAACCACGTTGACCGCCGCCTGGGCGGGTTTGGGAACCGCGCGATTCGTGACGGACGATCGCTGCATCCTGTTCGAGGAGGAGGGGCAGGTCCTAGCGGGAAGCGGCGCGCGAGCTGTCTGTTTGCTCCCCGGAACCGAGGCGCTTCTATCGGGGCTCGGCCTGAAGCTGCCGCGAGAACGGGCGATATTCGGGAAGAAGAGCGTGTATGACGCGCGGGAGCTGCTGGGAGCCACCGAGCGTGGGCCGCTTCCAGTCAGCGGACTTCTGGTACTTGGCACGAGCGCGGCTCAGAGCCGATGTATCTCGCAATGCGATTCGCGGACCGCGATCACGAAGCTCTTCCAGTCCAGTCTCTACCATGGGGCACCCGGCCCGACCCGAGAACACTTCGAGATCCTCGGTCGCCTGCTCGCACAGGCCCCAGCCTACTTGGTCCCACGACACATGGATTGCGGCGAGTTCGTCTCTGCGGTCGAGGACCTTGATTTGACTCCACGGCTGCGCCGCCGGCCCAGATCCCCGGCTTCCCAGAAGTTCGCGGCGCGAGGGGAGCGGCGCCGGTTCGGATCGACGCTGGAGTCGCTCTCGCGTATCTGCGCGGTTGGCTTCGGTCAAGGTGCGCTGGATGTCGGTGTTCGTTCTCGCGAAGGTTCCCGATCCGCAGGAAACGAGGACGAACTCGCCTCCCTCAAGGGGCTCGTCCATCATGAATGGAGCGATCTAGTCTGGCTCGCGGCTCATCATGACATCCTCGCGTTTGTTGCGCAGACGGTGGCGGCCACCAGCGCTATCGCGCTGGCTCCGCCAGACCTGCCGCCCGCCCTGCATCAGGTCCTACGATGGGCGAAGGAGTCGCGAGCCTCTCAGATTACCGGGTTGGAGGACGTGAGCGCGATCCTCGCGGAGAGCGGGATTCGCTGGTGCGTCGTGGGACCTGTGTCGATCGCCGAGCGAGCGTACGCTTTTCCGGAGACGCGATCACGTCACCACATCGACCTGATCGTCTCGCGCAACGAACTCGAGATCGTCTCGGACCTTCTTGGTGGGCTTGGGTTTCGGTCCGCCGTCACGAAGGTTGGGCGCGATTCGATCTCCGCCAACCGAGGACTCATGATGCAGCGGAATGGGGTCCGTTCATGCCGAATCCAGCTGCATACGGCGCTTCCGAGCCTCGCTGAGCACGGCGTAGGACCACCTGAGGGCGCACTTGCCGCGGTACGGGAAGCTGGGGTTGGCACGCTGCCGTTTCCGGTCCTTCCGATGGGCCAGGAGATCCTACTCGCTTGCCACCGCGCGCTTGATTCATCGAACGGTCAGCGGTTGTCGACCTGGCTCGACGTAGCGCTCCTCAGCCAACGCGCGTCAAACGACGACGTTCGCGAACTGCGGGAACAGGCGGAGGCTGGGGGATGGACCCCTATGGTTGCCTTCTGTCTCTCCGCTGCATCGGCGCTCTCGGGGCGGCCCATGGCCCGTGAGCTGAGTTGGTCGCTGCCTAGAGCGCGCCTCGGCCGCCTACTCCAGCGCTGGGTCAGCCCCAAGCGAGCCCTGCTCGAGCCATGGACTTTCCTCAATAAGCACCGGAGTGACCTCGTTTATCGCGCTTTCAAGCGCAAGCTAGTGTAGGACGAGATCGGTGGACGGTTCGCGTCAGACGCTTTCGCTCAATCGAATCGACAGCGCCAAGGTGTCATTGGACCGAGTCTTTCCCGGTATCGTCGCGCTGTTTCAAGCGCTGTATCCGATCGTGCTTCCGCACCGCGGGCTCATCGTGCTCAATTGGCTGCTGCCACTCGTGCGGTCCGCGGTCTCAGCCGCGCCGATCCTGCTGGCGAAGAGCATCGTGGAGAACTTCCGGGACGGGTCCGCAGCCTTCCTTTCCTCCCTTGGCCTCTTGGCGGTCATCATCGTGCTGCGGAGTGCCCTAGAACTCATCTCCGGACTCTCGGTTGGGGTTCTGAACTACCGGATTCGCCGTGACCTCGAAGTCGAGTTCATCCGTCGCGTAACTCACCAACCCTTGTCGTACTACGATGGACGAAGCTCTGGGGAAATCTTGATCGCCCCCTTCACCCAAATCCCTTTCCTAATGCGCGCCACCCCGCTCTTTTTTCGTAGCTTTCTGCAGGCAGCGGGGACCTGCGTATTCGCACTGGTCGTCCTTCTTTTCCTGGATATTCGGATTGGCGTGCTCTCTTTGTGCATCCTGCCCTTCTTCTTTCTCGGATCATCTCACTTCGGCCGCCGCCTCGAGCGCAACATGTCTCGTGTTCTCCGTGAGTTTGCGAAGTTGCATTCGACGATCCTCGAGAGCCTGCTCGCGGTGCGGACAGTCCGAACGATGGGGATCGCGGAGGAGCAGGTTCGAATCGCGACGTCGATTACCGAGAGGGCGCTGGGAACCGAGTTGCGCACCGTCCTTCTGGCGGGTGCGCAGCGGCTCTCCGTCCAGATTGTCTTTGCGGTCGGCATGGTCCTGCTCCTGGTAACTCTTCGGAGTCAGTTCATATCAGGGGCTATCGACCTTGCTACGTGCACGGCGGCCCTCGCCGCCTTCGTACTTTTCGTACACGAGGCGCAGAAATTCGTTACTGGCGTCATCGAAGTTCGTACGGTGCTCGGAGCGACCGCGCCTATCCTTGAATTTCTCCAGGACACGGCGGCCGAAACTGCGGAGCCGGATGTGGTCCCATCGGCCGAAGTCAAGAGCCTCCGCGTGGAGGGTCTCGCCTTTGCCTATCCGCGAGCGGTGCCCGTCCTGTGTGGTATCGATGCGGTCTTTTCCAGGGGCAGCCTGACAGCCGTCACGGGAGAGAGCGGCGTCGGAAAGTCGACGCTCGCAGATCTTCTGTTGCGGCTTCGAACCCCGGCAGGTGGGCGTATCCTCCTGGATGGTCTCGACCTGTCACGCATCCGCGAGAACTGGCTACGTGGAGCATTCGCCCTCGTCGATCAAACGCCGTATCTATTCAACACGACGATCCGAGGGAACTTCATGCTGCCTTGCCCGGACATCTCGGAAGACGAAATCCGAGCGCAATTACAAGCGGCGCGCGCCTTGGACTTTGTCGATCGGCTGCCGCTGGGGATGGATACCGTCGTTGGTGAAGGAGGCGACCTGCTCTCGGTTGGGGAGAAGCAGCGCCTGGTTCTCGCCCGGGCGTTGGCGCAGCGACCACAGGTGCTCGTGATGGATGAAGTTACGGCCGCCCTGGACCAGGAGAACGAGGCGATCATCCTCGATAGTCTGGGAGAGTTGGCCAGCGAGATGATCGTTATCCTGATCACCCACAAGGAGAGCGTCGTCGCGCGCTGCGATAAGGTCTACGTTCTTCAGCGGAACGGCACCTGTTCCGCGGCGACGGCTGCGTTGTGAGCTCCCACCTTATAGTTCCTTTCCTGCAAGCGACCGGTCATTGGAGCCGTCTCTTCTCCATCGACGGTGAGCGCCGCCTCATCACCGGAGACCGGGACCGACTCGAGGGCTATCTGAAGGCACAGCGACTCAGCGCGCTGACGTTGGAGTATCTCCTCGTAGATGACGAGAGGCTGCGCTCGAGACTGTACGAACGTTCGCTCAAGGATTCCGCCATCCAGGCACTTGTCGACGAGAACGCCGAGAGGGTGATCCGCAGGTTGACGGAGAAGCGCATCGCCACCGTCCTCGTCAAAGGACCGGTCATCGCGGGAATGTACCCACGTACCTCGCTCCGTCCCTATGTCGACCTGGATCTGTTCGTTTCACGCAACGACGTAGCCAAAGCGGTCGAGACGTTGCGAGAGATGGGGCTGCGGTTGGAGGGCACGATGCGGCTCGGGAGGAACGTGATCGATGGGTACGCCGAGCTTCAGTTCGTGAACTCCCAGCGAACCTTCGTGGTCGATCTTCAATGGCATCTGGTCCGATCACGGTCGCTGCGCGCCGGGATGCGTTTCGACGTCGGCGACCTGACCCGGCACATCCAAGTGTTTGGCTTGGGACGAACCGAGGTATCGACGTTCCGTCCAGAGATGCACCTCCTCTACCTGATCTCGCATCACATGCTCCACCATCGCTTCGAGCGGGCGGTGTGGCTGCTCGATGTTTTGGTGGTGCTGGAACGGCATCCGGCGTTCGATTGGCACGGGCTTGTCGGACTCGCACGTGAGATCGGCCTCGAACGTCCCGCATTCTACCACCTCAACGCGCTTGATCGCCTGGGGTTGAGGCATCCACCGTCAGGTGTGCTGCGGGCGCTTCGCCCCCGGGGGCTGCGGTACCACCTTCTCTCGAGTCTGTGCCCGCCGCAGTCCATCTTCTGGACGTCCACGCGGAGGCTCGCTCTACGACGGCGTGCGCTTCGGGAGAGCTTGAAGGTCCCGCGCGCGCGCGGAGACCGGCCCGGAGGAGGCAGCGACTCCAACCCGGCCCTCGCAATGCTCGGCCCGGCGGAGCTCAGCGGCAAGCTCGCCGATCATGTCGTTAACGAACCATGATCCATTGCCTGTGAGCTCCAGGGTGCCGTCGGGCGCTTCGCGCAGCATCCCCTCGGCCAACCATCGGTCGCTGGTTGCCTCGGCCCCGATTTCACGCACGGTTTCCGGCGCGATACGACCAGACATCAGGGAAGCCGATGCGGGGCGCAAGGTGCGCTCCATGCTAGTTTCCCGCAGGCCGCCCTCTAAGCCGACGCCGCCAGCAGAGACGTCGTCGAGGTACTCTCGATACGTGCCGTGCCGGTAGCGATAGTCACCGAAGATCCCATCGGCTGTCATGCCCAGAGCGAGAAGATCTTCGCCTCGCACGACGTGGGTGGTGTAGAGGTTCCGGTCGGCTGAGACGGCAAAGTGGGCGAAGTGGTTCTTCCTGTAGCCCCTGTTCGTCAGGTACAGCTCGCCGATCTGAAACATAAGATACTCGCGCAAAGAATTGCGGCTTTGCTGCGAGTACTTTCTCCCGAACGCAGCGTTGCGGTTCGTCCAATTCAACTGGAAGAGTGAGACTCCATGTACACCGTGTTTCGTCGTTCGTTCTAGATCGCGAAGATAGCTCGCCATCGACTGAAAGGGTAGTCCATAGATAAGGTCGACCGACACGATGAAACCCAGCTCGAGTGCGCGATCGATCTTCTTGAGAACCGTCGTCGAGCTTTCGAGGCGCCCGATGACACGTCGCACAGGATCGTCGAGCGATTGCATACCAATGTGCAGGCGGGTGATACCCCAGCTCCAGAGCCGCTCGAGATAGTCGTCGTTGATCTGACTGCTCGTCGACTCCACCGACCACTCGGTTGCCGGGGTCGTCATGAACTGATCTCGCATGCTGGTGAGAAAACACTCGAAGCGCTCTGCCGCGAAATACGTCGGGGTTCCCCCACCGAAGTGCACCGTGGTCAGCGGTCGGCCGGCCAGGGGATCGACCTCCGACCAGAGATCGAGTTCGGTCATCAAGGCTTGGAAGTATCGTTCTTCAGGTTCTCGTCGCTCGGGTCGCATGCGGATCGTATGACAGTCGCAGAAGGCGCACCGGCGATCACAAAACGGCAAGTGCACATAAGCCGACATCGCTTGAGACGGACCTCGGTTCAGCGGTTGCGTTGCGAGCTCGCTCCACGCCTCGCTGGCGCTGTGCTCGAAGCCGCGCTCCACGAACGGAGGAACCGGGAGGCGTCGTCTGAAGCTGGCCAGGCGCGGCGCCACGCGGGTCCAAGCTCGAACAACAGCGTCCACGTCGATGGATCGGGCGGCCTGGCCGATCTCGTCAAGGACGTTCCGGGTGCCGGCTCGTGTCTCCGCCACGACGCGGTTCATGCGACGCGAGCGGACGACGCTGCGGTCGGCACCATCCGGCCCCGCTCGGCAATCAGCGCCTCGCCGAGACGTTTCTGTACGAGGCAGCGGAAGCCTCCCTCGTCTCCGTGATCGTCTTCCAGTACCGGGCACACGTCTGGGCAGTCGCGCGCGCAGTGATAGACGTTCGCGCACTCATGGCACCGCGCGGGAATCTGTGTCGCCCGGCGGCGCATGCCGTCGATCACCGAGCGATCGAGCACGAACTCTCCGCTCCGGCGGTCGAGGCGACCGATCACGAGAGGGGCGTCCTCGACCGTTCGGCCATCGGTCGCGAGAAAGCAGGCCGTGGCCGTACCGTCCGGGGTGAGGTTCAGGACTTCACGTAGCACGTTGCAGAACGGGCCGTGAATCTCGTCCAACCGAACACTCGAGAGGCCAACCTCACAGCCGAGCGACGCCGCCACGGCCCTTGCCTCTAGGAAACGATCGACGAAGCGGGGGGCATCGGCCGGAGCGAAGTTCTCGTGCTGGCGCGGTCCGGCACCGAACGCAGGTTCGAGTCGAACCGTCCGTGCGCCGAGCGTCTCGCATGCGTAGCGCACGATGGCCGCTTGGCGATCGGCGGTTTGAGGCGTGACGGTCACCCGTACGGTGAAGTCAACCCCACTATCACCGAGCACGCGGGCTGTGCGACGGACCCACTCCGAGGTATCCGCACCCCCCATCATCGGCCGTTGAGCATCTTGATCGACCGCGCTGCCGTCGCAGGACAGGCCGATCCGGTCGAAATGAGCAGCGAGCCAGCGCACGCGCTCTTCGACGAGGACTCCGTTCGTCGCAATGTACCCCCACCACTCGATGCCTTGCTCCTGAGCAGCTTCACGGCTTAAAGCCACGGTGCGCTTCAGCAGATCCCAATGCGTGGTCGGCTCTCCGCCTCCTTGGAGCGCGAATGTGAAGCGTTTTGCTTTGTCGTGACACGAGCGGGCCACGAGCCGGGCTGCGGCCTTCACGGCGGTCTCGTCGATGATCGGTAGCCCGCCACCACGCTCGCGACCACCGTCCACCGTAGCCGAGTAGCAGTAGGCGCACCGCAAGTTGCACTGGTTGCTCAAGTAGATCGTGAGGCACTCGGGATGGAAAGGCACGCATCGGAGTTGCTCCCAAGCGTAGACCGCTTCCTGTGCGAACGTCTCCAACTGGGTGGCGAGTGCCCAACACCGAGCGTTCTGAGGCGATATGCGATCCTGGAAGATGCGCTCGACCGTCGTAGCTTCCCCGGACTCCACAGGGATGGCGTGCCCGGGAGCGTACAAGACGTCGAATCCGCCGGACGAGATACGGAACACGGGAAGCTCGGGGTGAATCTTGCGGGTGACTGCCATTATAGCGAGTCGTGAACCAATTGGGCGATTGCGCGCTCGTAGTAGTCGGGACACCGCGTGCAGGTATGACAACGGCGTCCGCAGGTCAGGGTGTACTCGAAGAGCGCGTCATCCATCTCGATGGGTTCGACCACAGAAGAAGGCCCTCCGCCGATGCTGTCGGGTCGTAGTGGCCTCCGCTGAACGAAAGCGGAGAACACCTCGCGGTAGCGGGCTTCGTTCGCCAACGTTACGCGACCGGCGAGCTTCAGCTCGTCGTAGACTCCTTCGTAGAAATGCAAGTACTGCGGCAGGACCCAGCCGCCGGTAAGCCGCATCCAGGGCTGCGTCGACAGCAGTTCCGCGCAAAGGGACTTGGGGCGGTCGACCCCGCTCGCCATCTCGTGGAAGTGCTGGATGCGATACGGGCAGCCGGCTAGGCAGGCTTCATTGACGAGCAGGCGGATGGTTCCGGGAAACGCCGCACGCAGCTCCCGCAGCGCGGGGAGATCGCGCACGATGCGGCTAGCGGGCACCAGGGTGTCGCAAACGCCCTCAAGGGCCTTGGCTTGAAACGGCTCCGCAATGTCCATGAGGACGGAGGCAGTCAGGGAGAACGAGGGGAGAGCGTCGCGGATTCTCCGCGCTAGCGATAGATCGGCGACGGTGGCGCCGACAATCCCATGGTCATCCCGTAGTCGCCGGAGTTCCTCGACGATCGCAGGCGCCAGCTCTTCCGCTGGTCGGGGCAACGTTACGACATTGACGAGCGCCGCTTTTCGGACGGGCGCTCGCGTCAGAAACTCCCGCCGGTACCGCTCGGGCTGCTGGGGCCGGCCCGACCCGATCACGGCGCTCGGCAGCGGGAAATAGACCTCGCTGATGAAAGGTCCGAGGTCACTGTCGAGAGATTCCCAGAACGAAGGTGGCGCGTCGATGTATGGGATCGCCCACCGATTCGTGAAGGGATCAGCGTCCCGGGTTGTCGCCGCTTCGCCGCGGTGGCTAGTGGAGTCCACTGGCTTTTTCCTATGCCGGCTTCATGCTCCCGTGATCACCCGCAGAGATGGTCAACGAGAAGGAGTCGCTGCGCCGCCGCCCGAGAGAAGCTGACAGGCATCCCCCGGTGCACTCTCCTCGGGCCCGCCAGTCGCAGGTGACGCACTTCTGATAGAGCATGTGTCCCCGATCGGGGCGCTGCCGGGTCTCGAATCGGGATCGCAGCCCCGCCGCGGTCTCTTGATCCGACAGGGTCTCGGTTCCATGGGGTGCGAGAGGGAAACACGAAATGACCTGTCCGTCAGGCATCGTGTCGAGAATTGGATTGCAGCGCAGTCCTACTTCGTCCGGTCCCTTTCTGAGCATCTCGAGGGCACCTTCCGGGAACATGCAGGGAACCCAGCCGCAATCGAACTCAATCGTCACGCCGTCTCTCAGCGCACGAAGGCCGAAATCGGTCACCCGCGTACCCACTTCTGGATAGTGACGCGGATGAAGTGACACGTTCTCTCCACCGAGAATCGGATGCGCGAGGCCGAGCCGCACGCGTTTGCGCAGCCCATACAGCTTGATCAGGCGCAGCATAAAGTCTGGTTCGACCGCAGGAGAGGCGATGTTCAAGCCGAGCATAACCCGTGAGCCGAGCCGCCCGTAGACGTCGCCCTGCCGGCTCAGATCCGACTCGGTCGCATCTCGCGGGTCGAAGACGTTGACGAGTACGCTCAGTCGGTCCCCGGGGATCGCCGCCAACTTGTCGAGGGCTCGCTCGGGGATTAGTCCTCCAGAGAACACGACGATCCGAAACCCGCGCTCAAGCGCGAGGTCAACCATGGCGCCAAACTCGGGGTGTACGGTCGGCTCCCCGCCGAGCAGGCGCACTTCGTCGATGCCTGAGCGTTGAAGAAACCGGAGCGAGCGATCGAAGACCTCCATCGACATCATGCTCGTCTTTGCATCGAGTTTTTCCAAGGTGTCCATGGCAAAGCAGTAGCTACAATCTCGGTTGCAGCGTGCAGTGATTGCGAGGTTAGCCATGGCGTCGCTCCATGCTCAGAAGACCAAGGCCAAGCCACTCATCGAGAAGTCGGTCAATAAGCCGCACGGAGTCCCGCTTCGCCAGCGACGTGATATGGCACATCATTTCGACCACTTGCTCATAGCGATAGCCTCGGCTGATGAGATCCCACAGTGCAGCGTCCGGATACGGGAGAAATCTCGGCTGTTCGCCTCCGGTGACAAGGAGCCCGGTTCTCTCGACCGACCATCCGATCCCTGGGGAGAGCGTGTAAGCGACGGCGGGTGCGGTCACGCCGATTGCTCCTGAGCGAACGCGGGCTTCCCCTCGCCGCGCTCACGGTGTTCGGGCAGATCCACCCAGCTCCGCGCCAACGCCTCCATCGCCTCGCGATTGGCGAGTAACTGGTCGGTCACGTCATCCCGACCGAGCTTGTTGAGCAATCGGCAGACGGTCACGATACGTGTCTGGATGCAAAAGGCGTCGTACTCCAGGCTAGCGCCCGGATAAGTCTGGTTCACGTGGCACCCGCCCGCGCATGACCATTGACAGAAGCACGCATCACATCGAGGCTTGTCGAAGGGCAGCCGGCGCGCGCGGGTCAGGGCTTCAAAGTCGATATCGACCGTCCCGTTGGTGTGCACCTTCCCCAGATCGAGGTCCAACCCTCGGCGTTGCCAGTCCTCAGGTAGCAAGTAGCAGGCGCTCACGCGCCCATCCAGTGACACGATCAGGGCGTCGCTGCCGACCGGGCAGAACGAGATTCGTGCCTCATCGATTTCCGCCGCCGCATACACGGCCTTTACGCCGCGCGCCTCCGCTGCGCGGTAAGCGCGCACGCAATTGACGGCGAAATCGAACGGATCGGGAATCTGCAACCCGGCGCGCTCTGGAAGCTCTCCCGGAGTGAGGGGCTCGAAGTTCACGTAAGAAGGTTTGAACGAATCGCACATCCAGGCGACCATCTCTTCCATATGATTCACGGAATCTTGCGTGATGCAGATCCGCAAACAGAGATCGAGCGGCAGATTGCTTAGGCGTTTCGCGGTGCGCTCAACGACCTTGAATGTGGGTCGGCCACCAAACGCCGGTCGATTGCGATCATGGAACTCCGGGGGGCCGTCGAAGGAGAGGACGACCCCACCGAAGTAGTCCCCCACGAATGAGCAGCGGACGGCATCAAAGACGCCGTTAGTCGATGCATCGAAGTAGGGCACGAGGCCGCGCTCCGCCGAGACCAATCGGGTGCGATGCACGACGATATCGATGATCTCGGGGGAGACAAAGGGTTCGCCACCGAAGAAGTGAACGTAGAATTGCTCCCTACCCGCTTGCACCAAACGCTCCGCCATCCAATCAACAGCCGCAACCGCGATGCGAGGATCCATATGGAGTGGTTTCGCGGTGGGCCCTCCGAAGTTACAGTAGACGCATCCTATGTTGCACGCGCGGGTCGGAATGATCCCAAGAAAGGATGGGCAGACCTCCCCTTCCATCGCCCCGGGAAAGCGTTCAGGCGGCGACAGGAACTTCGAGCGGAGTGCTCGCACCCTACCGCTCGGCGGGACTTCAGTCTCGCCGCAGAACGCGCGGCGCTCCTCGTCATTCAACAGCGCTGTCAGACCGTGGAGCGGTGCGTGGATCATCCATTGATCGAGAACTGGGACGAGGAAGGTGCTCCTGCTCATTTGTGGTGCCCCTTTCTCCTAATTGCTGTCCTTGGCGATCTGTTCGATTGACCCCGTGCCCCCATAGCCGCCCAGGTGTCGAAGTGTCAACTAAAATCGGGTTCAATCGTTCGCGCGCACAGAGGCTGCGCCAGCGATGACCCCCGATCGATGCATACCCCCCCCGGGGACTCGGCACCACCTGGCTTCCATGCCCCATCCGAGGTAGCTATCGAGCCCTGGGACGTTCATCGCATGTCGGAGTTTCGTTTGCAGCCGCCAGACACCAATCTGGCGTTCGTCTCTGCTGATCGGCAGCACGATGTTCGCGTGGCCGCACGGGCCAGCCTTGCGGCCGACCCGAGGCTCCTCAAGGAATTCTCGGCGAACGCGAAGCGCCACCTCAAGCATCATACCCGGATTCAGTTGCTAGCCTGGTTACAGCGGTTGGGCGGAGGGATTGCGTCGGACAACACCCAGCCCATCCTCGTGCTAAGCGATGCGCCGCGTGAGATTCGCGATGCGGGCCGAACAGATATCGACGCGGAGGAAACGTTCGGCGCGGCGCAGATCTCATACGAGCACGCTGCCGCGGAGGGCGGACCCTTGTTGCAGGCCTTCCTGGCGCGGCTGCGAACGACGCTGGCAGCCGGCACCGTACGCCGGATGAGCTACGTGGTGAGCCTGCGAGCCATCGTTGCCCCATGGCATACGGACAACAATGGTCCCAGGTCCTTTCGACGTTTCGCGGTTAGCACCGGAGAACCGACACTGTTCTTGCGCGTAGCGGACCTCCCACGGTTCGCTACGCGCAACGCGACCCGGCAGCGAGTCATCAGCAGTCTGGTGGAGGAGGGAGCGCTGAAACTCCTCGCGCTCGAGCGGGGGTCAATCTACAGTTGGGGGAATGACGAGTGGCACAAGACACCTGAGGCCGCTCGGCGCGACGATCTGATGATCGTTGCCGAACTGGTCGACGAGGGGGCCTAGCCTACAACGCACGTACAGTGCGCGACAGGTCGAGGCGACATCCTTGGGCTCAACCCGACTATGAAGCCTCAAGCACTCGTGCCTCGTCGTAGAGTCGAAGCCCGATCGCTTCCAACTCTGCTATGGGTGCCGCGGAGAGGGACTCTGCAGCACTCGCTTCGCGAACTCGCATGAAGCTCTCCGCGACAATGTTGCTTGGGTATCCGCGAAAATGCGTCGCGCGGTGTTCCTCAATCCGGTGATGGTCGACTGCGATGCGGCACCTTTGGTCGTCGCATTCGAGATCCGCGAACTGCAGGGCTTTCTGCAACGTACCGAGCGGATCTTCCAGCATTGATTCGTAGGAGATGAAGCAGACTCGCTCAGGGAGATCTCGTTTGGCGCGGATGTGGCTGGTGAGATTCGGGCACCAATGGTCCTCGATCGTGCGAAGGCAGAACGCCTCGTAAGAGTCGGGGATCGCGTCTCCGTAGATGCGGTAGTAGGACCTCACCGTCGCGACAGGATGGCGGAACAAAAATAGAACCTTTGGAGCGTTAAGAAGGTGGGGCACGCCACCGATCCGGGAATGCTGCTCGTGGGTCTTGATGATCCGGGGCTGAGAACGGGCGGTTGGATGAATGCGTCTGATTTTCTCGTGTTCCATTCCGGGGATAATGCGGCCGAGCGGGATCGGCAGCACGGTCTCCGTCGCATGACCGTTGTTCTGCAAGATTACGTCGGCCAGCATGAGTCGCATCCAGGTGTTTCCGGATCGTGGGAAAGAAGACAGGTACAGGTCTGTGGGCAGCAAACGAAGTTTGTTGCGAGCATAGCACCGAGGATGACGCTGACGGCCCAGGAAGATCTGGCACAGGTGAGCAAGCAACGCACACCGACGGGACCATCGTTCGCTCGGGTTCGACGTCACAGGGCAAAGGCGGCCCAGCACGGAGCAGTACTACCGCTTTAGCGTAGAGCCATTGGTTGTTTTATGGCCGTTGCTTCTAGTCTCCGGTAATCTACACGTCAAGGGTCGCGAAGCGGTCGGTCAGATTCGCGCAAGGTTCGTGAACGACGGCATACTGCGTCTCTGCCGTCCGCGGCGCTTCCGAATCGCGCGAGCCTGGCGTTCCACGAGCAAGCATACTAGACGACCCAAACGAGAGAAAAGGTGGCTGCGACCTACAAGGTCTTGGCGGATCCATACGCCCATTGCCGGGTTTCCGACGTCTTCCCTGTAGACTTAGCGGAATCCGTGCTGGCCTGGTTCGAGACGGAGGCGCCCTGGGCTCGTCTTCCCGGGCACCACGCAGGCCATGGGAGCTTCGACCTCGGTTCGGTGAAGACCCCTGACGAGATTGCACCGGTGAACTCGCCGTTGCTATTCCAAAGCTGGCGAGAGTCTTTGGATGGTCTCCTGGCTCTTCCTCTTGGAAAATTGCTCGAAGCCCGGGCCCATCATGCGACACCCGGTGAGGCGGTCGGCATCCACAACGACAACGACCAGGGAACGATGAGGTTCATCGTTCACTTCAACCGCGGTTGGAGCCCGGACTCCGGCGGCTACATGACGCTGATCCGAAGCGACAATCCATTGGACCTAGACCGCAGGATCATTCCTCCTCGCCACAACACGGGTATCGTCCTGCCACTTGGTTTGCACTCTTATCATGCGGTCGGCGACATGACCCGCGGAGATCGATACACGATCGTGTACACGTTCGGTGACGAACGGTGGCGGCGGCGATGCGAACCGCTGCCGATTCCCGGCGGATGATAGTAACCATGAGGCGGCTACCAATCACGGCTGTGGAGCGCGAACTCCCTTGTGCCTCGCGGGGAATTTCGATCATAGACGACCGCCAGACACGCGCTCGCCGGACGGCGCCCGTGGGAGGCGGTCGCTGAGCCGGCGACCAAGATCAAGCGGCTTGCGGAGAGGTGCCCCGCGGACCGCTCGGCTGCGCCTGCGCGATGCGGAAGGGCATTGAAAGTGCGAAGCGATCTCATCGTTGTTTCGTGGTGGTCGAACTGTCTCGGCCTGAAGTGCCTCGATGCCCTCGCAGGGTTCGTCGATCTACGAACGATTCACGTGCTCCAGGTCGGCAAGTCCGAGGAGCAAAAGCAAGTCTTCCGCCAGCGCATGCCGGCGCAGGTTGTCGAGCTGGACTACCCGCCAGACTTGTCGCATCAGCACTCCGTCGTCATCGAGACCGTCGTCCGCGATCTCCTACCGGATTCCGATGGGCTGTGGTTCCTAGACCATGACTGGTTCGTACACGAAAACCCCGAGCCCTGGCTCGCCAAGATGGACCGCAAGCTGTCCCGGCGGAACCGATGCCTCTGCCACCGGCGCTCCTCGCGTTCCACCTCCATCACTACGCCAGCTTTCTGGCTCGCCCCGTCGCGCTTGCCCGCCGACGTCCCTTCTTTCCACCCGACTGCCGGCCCCGCCGACTCCGCTGGCGCAGGTCCCGTACTCCGGATTCCGGAGTACGACACGCTGATCCTGGCGATGCAGCACCTACGCAAGCGGCGCCTGGTGGCGACCTACTCGCGCCGCTCGATGCCCGCCTGCACGCACCTGGGGGGGCTCAGTATGCTGACGACGGGCATACCGCCGGTTGCCTATCAGCCTTGGTTCCGCGCCTTCGTGGGACGGTTCGCGGACTTCTTCGATGGCTGCAGCGACGACTGGCTCGCCACAGAGGACCCGGCTCTGCTGCGGCGGCTGAAGGAATTCCGCCTGGCCGTGTCTGGCCAAAGCGACTCGGAGTGGGACTCGACTCCGCGTTGAGCGACCGTCGTCTTCTCGGCGTGCGCCGCGGTTTGCGCGGCCTCCTAGCCGAGGACCGCCTCCACTCACGCGTCCGGGAGTCGCCTGTCGCCATCCGACGCGTAGTAGGAGCCAGAAGCCGCCGAGGGGAGCGACGATCCACCGTCGGCGATCGAACCCGAGCATGCGAAAGTGTGGCAAGTCGTAGCCCACCAGCGTGCCGCGCGCCTCCAGAAAGTAGTCGTCATCGACTTTGTCGTGTCGTGCTGTGCTCCGTGTCAACGCATGGGCGAGACGACCCGGACGGACGAGGACATCGGCCGTTGGACCAGCTCGCGAGGTCTCGCGGTTCAGATCGACCTCGATGAGAAGGAGCTCTGGGAATGAACGCCCCGACCGACCCAATGGAGCACATCACCAGATCACGGGCGGCCAAGGATGATTGCCGCGTGCCGAGGGAAGGAAAGCGTCCATGCGACCAACGCCGCCGATCGTCGCGTTGATTCTGGGACTTACGGCCCTGTCGTCGAACGCCCTCGCAGTCCAGACAGGCGATCAGGGTGCGACGAAGCATCCGATTCAGCCCCGAGGCGTTTGAGCGTGCCTCACCAACTGCCCTCTGATCGGCCATGGAACCGGGGGAAGTCCATTGATCATCAAGCGCTCACCCGTTCACGCGACCGGGGTCTCTCCAGCGACTTCCTCGAATGTGCTCCGTCCTGGTACAGTTCGCAGCGCGAATGAGTGCTCCTTCTTCTTGACCCGGTATCGGTGCCGGCGCTAGGTTCCCTCAGCGCACTTGTCGATATCGCTCAGTCGAGTCTCGCGCGCAGGGGGATGATTCGCATGTTGCGCACAGTCTCTATGAAACCCGGCCCGGTTAGTCTTCCTCTTTGCCGATGCAGATGGTTCACGCCTTCTCATGTATTGCTTTGGGTGGCGCTCCGAAGAACTGGGCGCCCATGTGTATCGCCACTCGACAGGATCGGGGAATTTCCGGATGCAGGATCGACCGTTCGGGATTGTGACAGGGGGAACTCATGGGTGGGAGCAAGTCAAAGCAGAGACCGACGCGCCGGTCTTCTAGCTCCGGTAGGCGGCTCCCTAGTGGCGAGATGCTGCAGTACGTATCGTGTGCTGCAAGTGGAAAGCTCATACGGACCGTGGCGAGGAATAACTTCGAGGGCCTCTATCATGTGTGCGGAACTCACCCCTGGCTCTATATCCGTACGTTCAAAAATAGCGCTGGGAGATCTCGCCAGGCCCCTGTAGATCTGCGGCTGGTACGCTCGGGGATCGCTTCGATCTGTGACCGAGTTGAGGTTTTCCCAGAGCCACGCGGAAACGGCTTCGCAACTCCGCCGCTGCTGGCATTCGTATTCGCCAGACCTTTTGCGTCCACGGACAAGCCGTTAGAAGCGCACGAGCTTGCCGTTGACCGCGCGCTCTACCGTGGAAAGGTGCTTGAAGGCTTACGCAGTAGGGACGGGCATGTTCGTAGGATATCAGAGCCGATCGATGGGGAGTGGTGGTACGTCTCCGAGTTGTTGTGCAGAGATAAAGAGGTGCTGTCTAAGACCCTTAGGTCACTAGTCGAAGCGGGTCTCGACACTGCGACGAAGTGTACGCTGGTGCAGTGGATTGATCGAGGTGACTCCTCGTTCTTCGATCACAATGCATGGCGCCGCAAGGAATTCTTCGCAGAGCCGGATTGTCATGACCTAGACCATCAAGCTGCCATGGTGGTGCGGAATGAGCGACAGTTCTTTGTCAAGTATCAGACAACGAGAGCTCGAGCTGATGAAATTCACACGAAGAGCGCGAGCGAGGCGCATGGAAACAGAGCCCCAGTCGAGGATCAGCTAGAGTGGAAGCCGAGGGGTACTTACATACGAAACGCACGGTTGGTTCACCCGAATCGGTACGTCAAGAGATTTACTCTGCGTCCTGTATCGACGAGATGGAGCGTGCACATCATTTTTCTCCGCGCTGAGAGGCGCCTGCGGCCGTACACCGGGGGCGTGACGGATCTCGGGAGCAAGCTGCGAGATCACATCGGCGTGCATCAGAACACGGTCCTCCCGAGGGCGTACAAGATCACAGGCGAGTACGACTACCTGCTCGTTGCGTACACGTTGGAAGACCGCGGAAGGAAGGAACTCCTCAACTGGCTTGCCAACGCCGATCTTCCGGTGGACGGACGCCCCGTAGTTATTCGGTGCCGGATCCCGGACACTGAAGCGTCCCCAGAGGTGCGACCGCTGTCGGTTCCTGCGCGGCAGCTAGCAACGGCCTTGTTTCGGAATGCGGTCGGAGCGGACGATTTTCTAGCATCCGAGCTCCCGGAGTTGCAACGCCTCCGGAACGGGAAGCAGGGGATCGAGGACCTCGAGGCGCAAATGGCACGGTTGTCTAGTCGTGCCAGATCGATTCTAGAGAGCGTAGGTGTTCAGGAGGGTGACCCCTTGCCCGTGGACTTGAGGGAACTCGGCCTGGGGGTGACGTGGGAGCTGAGCGAGGATCTCAACGCGGTCTTCCTAAGATTGCAGCCGAAGTCCCTGCTAGAGAGAAGCCAGCTCTTGCAGGTGATCAGGGCAAGAACCAGCGCTAGAGAGGTCGGTGAGCGTCACGAGATTATCTTCGATTGGTATACGTCGGACCAAGAGGAGGTCATGGGCATCGCCAGATTCCTCGACTACCGTGAGCTAGAGCGGTTCCTCTACCATGTGCGTCCGCACTGCGCACGGACGCAGTTTCATATGATTCTGGAGCCGATTGCCGCGATTCCGAATCTCTCGGCGAAGGAGCGCTGCCTGCCGTGCGTTTATGCCGCGGATCCAAGCCTAGAACATGGGGAGCTTGATTGCGGTACTTGCGCGCGCTACCCGCGTTACTGGGCGGAGGTGCCGAGTCGCAAGGTCCTGATAGACCGGCGAGACGAACAGCCTTTGAGGAGAAGCTGTACGATCGGGATCTTGGACCTGTCGCTGTCTAGGGGCGCAGCGACTAACTTGGCCGCGGTTGGATTGTTGCGGGAGGAGTTGTCGAAGGAGGAAGGACGCTATCTTGAGGGCCTGTGGAAGGTGCTGGAGTCTCGTCAGGCGCAAGTGGATGTGCTTGTATTTCCGGAGTACAGCGTGCCGTACGGAATGGCGATCAAGCTGTTGTCGCGTCTCCAGCAGGATCCGGGGCGGGCAGGACGACTGGTGGTTCTGGGGTCGCATTTCAGTCGCGACGCCGCGAACGTAGCGCCGATTGCGTGGGTCGATGAGAGCGGCATCGAAGTCTACTTGCAGGCGAAGCGGCGTCGATCGAAGCAGGAACTCGATGCCAAGATCCTCAAGCGGATGGGGGACGCCTCCTATTTGTTTCGTACCCCGTTTGGGAACGTTACGGTCGCAATTTGCTCGGACGTCTATGGGCGCGGAGACAGGGACCAGGCGTGGTATGTGGACGCCGATCTCGTGGTCGTGCCGGCGTTCCATCCTGGAGGGGAGAACTCGTTGCCGGACCATTTGCGGAAAGAGTCGGTTTTCAGCAGTCGCGCGGTGGCGTTCGCGAACGGTGCGGAGAGTTCACGCAATAAGAGAGCTGATTCGAGGCTGCTCAACTTCGGGGCAAGAAAGAAACCGCTTGAGATCGGACGCGTCGCCCTCGGCTTGTGTTCAGGGGTTCTTCGGACCTACGAGATCGACATCGTAGCAAACGACGAGCGGCGAGGAAGGGATCGTGCTACGAGGATGCCCCGTGGGGTTATTCCGATACACGCGGACGAATGGCTGGCGAGTGCGAGTGAGCGTACGCGGGCTCACATCGAGAGCGTCATGATGCAGATTCAGGATGCGGCCGGACTTCGGGAGTGGTCGGGTGTGTTGGCGGACCATCTTTGCGTAGATTGGAGCGGGGCGAGGGAGTTCTGGGATTCGCGGAGTCGGGGCGAGGAGAACACGCGTGGGGCGGCGGCGTGGGCGAGGTAAGGACAAGGTCTAGCTGAGCCACTTAGCCACTTCTCGTTGGGAGCACACTTGTCTTCGTGACCTGCCCCACGTTTGCCCTACGTGTGGTGTTCCCCTGGTTTTCGTACAGGTCAGGTGTGGTGTTCCCCTGGTTTTCGTACAGGTCAGGTGTGGTGTTCCCCTGGTTTTCGTACAGGTCAGGCCGCTAATTGCTCGCGATACTCCTTCGGGGTGAGATAGCCGAGGGCAGAGTGCGGCCGCGTCGCATCGTAGCGATCGAGCCAGGCGGCGATGAT